>Ga0126342_10016411_pt1 | contig 12902 bp, 12 predicted proteins | sample Cyp1metagenome_FD_92528 | JGI IMG/M metagenome (GOLD analysis project Ga0126342, IMG submission 92528) | Coral microbial communities from Lord Howe Island, Old Settlement Bay, Australia - Cyphastrea 1 metagenome | ecosystem: Host-associated > Invertebrates > Cnidaria > Coral ... | reverse complement strand
TTGCCCGGAACCTGGTGTTAAAACTGCAGCGGATAGCACCGCCGGATGGGAAACCCTTGAAAAAAAAGATTTTCCAAAAAATGAACCCCACCGGCGTTTTCTTTTACTAAGTGGGTAGCTAGAACATAAACATCTCGCTGCGCCAAGTTCGGTCGCCTCCCAAGCAATGCCAAAGGAACAGGCCGCAAGTTGTTGTGGACATAGTTCAGAGCCATGACACATATGTGGAGGCAGCGCTTGAAGCATAGCTGCTTCCATTTCTTGCGATTCAGCTTGGGGGTCCCCTGCTTCTCAAAGATGCCAATCCAAGGAGTTGGCAAGGGGAAAACTGCGGAGGATGGGCAAACTCCATGTCTGACGGTGTGAAAAGTCTTGGCCAAAAAAGTTGAGAACTGCGTTCCGGAACGAAGCACAAGGCGTGGAAGGCTAGCCAAAAAAGTCTGAAAACTGACAGTCTCGTGGAGCCTATCCTCATCAGTCTTTTCTACACCTCCTCCTCTACTGCAGCCTGGGCTGCTGCCTTTGCTTTTGGGCCCTTGCCTTTTCCCTTCTTTTTGCTTGAAGGGGTGCTCGTTGGTGCATTGGAGCCCTGCGCATCTGACGGGCTGCTCTTGGAAGACGTCACTTCTGCCCGTCTCGTGATGATCACATCCATCTCCTTTAGGTACTGCAAGGCAGTGGTGACCCAACGTTGGTTCGCCGTCGGGGCGAAGGGGCGAGGGTTCACCGCCAGAGCTTGGGATCGGCCACTGAACAGTGACTGGGGCGGATCCTCCACCAACGCCAAAAGCAGGCCCACCTCCATCTTTCCGCCGTCCATCGCTGTCTGCTCCAGGCAAACAAAGAGCAACGCCAGAGCGTCCTTCGCCGCTTGGAAGTTCTCCTCTTGCATGTGGTTCAGGCAAAGCGCAACCTGCCAATTGATGAAGCCCAGGTCCCTCGTGCGGCCGTACCCACCAAATCTCTCCAGATACTGGGTCGGGGTCACACCCCGGTCTCGTAGGGCACTCATCTCTACATCTGCTGTTTGTGCCGGCTGCATCCTCCTGGCCATAGACTGCAAAACACTCTGAAAGAAAACTCCCTTGTGCTGAGCCAGTTCGGCCTGCAGTCTTGCACGCCCTGCTGCCCCTTTGCTGGAGAGTGCAGAAGGGCCTGAACCCAAGTCTTGTAGAGGATCTGATGAACTTGTTGCAATCTGGTTCACAAGCGCTGTCAGCGCACGAGATTGCTCCAGCACCGCTCTCGCAAGATCGGGTGCCACTTCTGGCAGCTCGGCTTCCATCTCCTCCGCCTCGTCCTGTGTGAAGGTGACTTTGCCGGGCTGCTTGATCTGAGTCTTTGGCGGTGGCATAGCTTTGACCAGGCCCCCCAAGTTCAAGGCACTCGACAAGCCAGCTGTAGTTGATCCTCCAAGTGGCTTTCTCAATGCTGATGCACGGCTTGGAGGCTCCGCCACACCAGCTTCGATTGCTGCAGTCCTCATAGAGAGGTCTGATAGTTGCTGGGTGATCGCTGGCAGCGCATCTGAGATCGCATCCAGACTCTCTGCCAGTGAAGCCTGTGATGCGCTTCTTGGGCGCGGCGGCGGAAGATCCTCTGGGCCCCCCAGAACCGGGAGTGGCCCTGCGCCTGCTTTGACGCACTTGGCGTCTCTGGCACTTCGTCTGCTGAGTAGAACTGCAATCCGTCTGAAGTCTCTGCGGCCCCTCCTGCCCACAACATAGCAGCTGCCACCAGAGAATCTGGAAGAGGAACAAGCCAAGGATCTTCTAAAGAAAAAGTGTGCACCCCCTCCAAATCGTCCTTTCCCGCCACTGCAGTCATGAATCTGACTACCTCTGATGAAAAGTCCACCAAGACGCAGGCAACCAGCTTGTCGGGAACTATTGATGGCTCCTGGAGCAAAGCATCTTCGTCTAAGACTCCAGCATCCACGTCTATTCTGGTTGAAGGCCCCATCATGTCTTGGGCATTGGCATGCGTGCCCCTGGTGAGAACTTCGTCTTCCAAGGCTAATTCGGGAACTGCAACAAGAAGGCCATCTCTGCGAGTCATCACGACAAAAGCCATAGCCTTCCCCACACCATCTACTGCTAACTGGGCGCCTGCTGTGTCCAAAAGGAAGACTTGAAAGCCAGCGGGCCCAAACTCGGCATGCAGTGCCATCAGCTCCATAGCACCTTCCATGATCAAGAGAAAGTGACTGACCCCTCTCCCGCTCCTGCAAGTCTGGGCCTCAGCCTGCGGGAAGCCGTGACAGATGGTGTCACTGCCCTCAAGTGTGCCCACTGCTGCAAAAAGATTCAAGACCACGTGGTGAGGATTCAAGTCCAGGACCTCGAATGGCCACGTAGTATCTGTTGCCCAGCTCAATCGTTGGAGTCCTGTTTGGACTCTGAACTCTGCCTGCCTTTGTTGCTCCTGCCCAATTGCCTGTACGCCACGCTCTGCGCACTCGTCCAGCTGGGGTCCACCCTGACGTAGTGGGAGACAAAGAAGAAGCCAAAAGCAGAAGATGACTTGGGCAATCAGGGAAAGACGCCTCGATGGAGTCGCGAATCTCGATGCGCTCGGGGTGCCAGCAGCTTGGGGTCGTGCGGAACTCTCAGTGCCAGTGACTGATGAGGCCCTTCCCGAGCTCCTCTCCGACAGCCTCTCAACAAATTCCAAAGCTCTCCCAAGCGGCCCTCGCACTGAAATCTGCAGTCCCTGGAACTCCAAGGCCAGACTAAGGTCTTCGTCGTCGTCGTTGGATGGCCGTGACTGCTGGCTCATGCAAATAGCCTCGCAGTCGATCAAGGGAGCTGTCAGAACCCTCGAGGGGGATGTCCCGGACAGAACGGGTGGGAAGCAGGCCACAAATCCAAAGGCCGAGGATCGCAGCAAAGAAAAGTCCAGTGAAGAGTCCAAGGCAGAAGGCAGCAAGTAGAGATGGAAGTCCACTCGAGAAGCAGTGGCTTGGACAGCCGATCCCCCACCAGTTCGATTGGACACCTGAAGCTATTATCCCAAAAAGCTTAAGGGCCCCCTCCATTCAGCACCTTAGAGCTTGAGCGGTTAAAAGCCAAGCCAATCTCATTCCTAAGTGGCACAATATCATTTCCCTCCTGTTCGGACTGTATTTGCCTGTGTCCCCAAGCAGAGTGGCTCCCCCACTCAGTCTCCTCCCTCTCCCGCTCTAGTGCTTTGAGAGCCTCTCTCTGCTTTTGGAGCTCCTGGAAAGAGTGAAAGGATTGCAGCTGGCAAATCCAGCGGTAAAAATACGCTGCTGGTAGGGGTAGTAAAGTATAGTAAAGTCAATGTAAAGTCGGCTTTAAATTGCGTCCTCTTGTACTTGCTTGGCCTCACGTTCTTGTGCCTCTTGGCTTTCCAACTCTTCTTGGCGCTGTTTCGCTAAAAGTGCTTTCTCCTGGTCCGAGCGCACAAGGATTGTGCAGTCCAGCATGATCTCTATGATCTCTATGCCCAATCACACCGCCTCGGATAGCTTCATTCGTGCTTTGGGTTCCATCACCGCGTCACAAAATCATGGGATGCCCTAAACCAGAATGGCATCTTCGATCATGGTTTACCCGCCACAATCTTTTTGGTTTCCCAAGTCAAATTGGGCACCCAGGGCACCCATACACCGAGATCCACAGCCACCTCCTCAATAGCCCTCAACTCATCCTTCTGCTTCTCCAGCTCTTCGCGTCGTCGGGCCGCCTCCTCCTTGGAGAAATGATCTGAACTCCCGAAAAGATCGAAAAGCCACAGAAACCAGCGTTTTTTCTGCACAAAGGACGCCCCAAACTCGAAACCCCCAAAAGTGCTCTATCATTTGGCTTCGACAATTTTGGAAAAGACATGAACAAATTATTATTGCAGTCCACCGGGGTCCCTGGTGTTTCTGTTTTGATCCCGGCAACCCTTCGCCACCCATGGATACCCGTGGTCCTCTTGCAGTTGCCTTTGGCGCCGCAGCTCGTCCCGCAACTTCTCAAGCTCTTCCTGCCCCAAGTGAAGCCAAAAGAACGGATGTCTGCGGATCCTAATGATTTTGAGCAAAAATGTTATCCGGATATATGGATGTTAATGATGTGATGTCAGGTTGTAATGATGTTATCGTGCAACGCAATAGAACAGACCGGCAATATAGCAATAACATGCAATAACGACAATGGTTGTAAATCACACTGACCGTGCTTCCGGTGGAACAAAAACCCAAAGTACCAAAGACCATTGCTGCAGCGCCTTTTCCTTTTGGGCCTGTTCTTCTTGTCTTGCACGCTCCTTTTCCATCTCCTGCGCATGAATCCCCTAAGCAGTTTTCTGTTGAGCTGATTGTCTGAGACAGCTCACATACGAGTACATGATGAATTAAGACAAATTACACCGTTCATTCTGAACTGCTCAGAATCATGACTTTGCCAGTTTGGCAGAAATCGAGAAAACGGGTCATAAGCAGCACAACTCAAAAAAAAACGGAGCCATTTGCTTCGTGGAATGCAAGGTGCATTGGCGCATCATGCGGTCAAGCATCTTTTCTAGAACCAAGCTGCTTTCTCTCACTGTCACTGCACAATAACCAATATCATAGATATCCATGAATATCGAGAAATGGAAGGAATTGCAGCAGTTTGGAGAAGGATAAAGCATGAAAAAACATTACAACGGGGCAATCAATTCATTCAGGTACATGAGGAAGAAAAATGATGAAAAATGTCCAACAGAAACTTGTCTAATGCTATTGCCACAGGGAAAAGAAAAACAAACGAAGCTGTCATATGTTGGAAGCAATGCAGCTTGCTGTGGGCGAATTTGGTGGAGCTAGGCAGCTAGACTTTGCCAATGACTGGGAAGACATGCCATAAGAATCTTGGGGTTATAAAATGCCCATGTCCCCGCACGTCCAGAAGGCATAGGCATAGGAATCATAGAAATCTCTGAGTTTGGAAGGCTAGCTTACTGTGGCGTCATGGATCTTCATGGTACCCATATGTTGTCGGAAGTCCTCACGGGTTGCTTCCAGTTCGAGCTTTCGACGAGCTGCTTCCTCTTCTTCTTTTTGGAGTTGGACTTTCTTCAATTTCACCGGATCCTGTGAAGGAAGAGGTGGCGGAGCACCAACCTTAGCGTAAAAGCTTGTCTGAGGGCTGGGCCTAAAAATGATGACACATTGCGACTAAAAACAGCAAATACATCAGCATCCATCGGCTTTGTGACACTCATGTGACTCATGTCTATTTGGACTTCATCAAGCTGACTGCGTTGTCACCCTTGGCGCTTGAGCTTCAACTTGGCAAAAGAAAACACCTCCCACTATAGCTGTCCATCAAATCAGGCAGGTCTGGCTATCACCCCATCCTGAAGAGCACAACATAGCAAACAATATTTTCGGAAGAGGACTTCGGAGGTTGTTGATGGCTAAGTTGATGGCTCAACCCAATTCCTAATTTATCATCCCATGCACAGCGCGGGTGGAAGAGCGAGACATATATGTCTCGCTCTTCCACCCGCTATTTACAGTATGTGCAGTTCATGTTCACTATTTGTCAAATCATAATTACTTCAAACAACCAACCGGATTATAGTGGTGTGAGTCATGCCGTAGTAATGCCTCATGCTACCCCCTCTGCTAAAAGGAAAAAGCCTCACTCCGACCTCATCCGTCAAGTGGCCCAAGCAAGGCGTGTCTTGCGGTAGAACAGCTCTTTGTCCTTGCCAGTCTCCAATTTCACCTCGTTGGAGCTACCAAACAATATCAAACAATACGGTAATACACGGTACCATGTTCCTCGCATCTGGGACACTCCATGCCGGGAGGGTTTCCTTTTTCTACTTTTTTCATCTTTTTTCGCTGAATCTAGTTGGGGACCCACTCTTCCCTGTTCATCCTATCTGAAACGCCAAGGAAAGATTCTGAGCCAGTGACATCCGTATCACGGCGAGGGCCAGTGATGTCCTGCTTCGTGACTTCCATGACAACAGTTTCTTCGTCCACCTGGGGTCCACAACAGGGGTTTGTCCTCCTGGTTTGACTTGGGCCTGGTGGATTCCTGTCGATTTCTTGACAAGCGCCTGCACAATTTCACAATTTGACAATGTGCCTGGCCTCGTAATTGCCCTCGCATTTCCAAGGTGGTTGCCCTCCATGAAAGTAATTCTTCTCTGGTACGCACTCCAAGCTGCACCTTTCACAGAGGTACGGGTCTCCAATGCACGGAGACCAACCATTTCATTCTTCAAATGCCAGGCTTCTGAAATCCTCGTGCCAGTCTTATTGGCTCCAGGTGGGTTTGGAGATTGGCACGCGTTACATGATCATTTGAATTTCAGCTACTAGTGTGGAGCTCATGTTGGTTGTTACAACATGTTACAACCACACATGGCAATAAAGCTCTTAGCCAATGTCATGTGCCTGTGTGCGTTGTAGATTACGAACTCGTAAGTCACCTGGGATTCCCATCGCGGACCCTCCGCAGCAGTGAAGAATGGCCTCACCTTTACCACTTTTCAATACTTTTCACTGATAAAAAGCAACACCGGGGATGTTCATGGAAGCCTCTTGAAACATCTTGGCATCAACTTGCCGTGCAACGCTGAAATGAAAACAACGAAACTTCATTGGTTGCAGTTGGCTGCTCTATGTTGCTCTTGAATTTGGATCAATCTGGATCTTATTTCATAACACAGCAACAGCACTGCCGCCAAATGCTGCTAAGCTTCATGATCCCCAGGACAGGTGACATCCTTGGCTTTACCCACGTAGACACCATGTTGCGGTCCTTGTCCCTCGTCCATGGCAGGGCTCAAAATGATTCGAAGGGGGCCCTCTAAAAATCTGTAGAGCTGTTCCACGAGGATGTTGCTGGTGGTGGTTATCTTGGCTGAAGTTTATTGGAGACTTTGGTCGTAGCCACCACTAGATTCAATTCAGCATGCATGTCCTAGTTGTTGCAAAAGGATGCAAAAGGTGTTTGTCAAAAAGCTGTTCTTCCATGTTCTTCCCATGTTTGCCAACTTATATAAGTTGAATTCTGCTTTAAAAAGAACTGCTTGTCTGCTGGCTTCCTTTGGCTGGGGGTGAAGCTGGTCAGCTTTCGATGGAGGCTGACTTTCACTGTGCTATTGCAGCTCACTTACAGCTGAGAAGCTGCAAAGCGCTGTGATTCAGCTAATTCAGCCAACCAGCACTATATAGACTATATCAAAATGCTTCTTCAGACATCCCTAGACACATTGAATATCTTTGAAATTCAGTATAGTCGGAGACAAAGTGGTGAGCAATGCAAACAACGAACACAATGAGTATCATCGCAATGATTTGCAAGAACATTCATTGGTTGCCAGGTTGCCACGGGAGACACACTGGCATCTAGCAAACTTTTTGTCACCCCCCCTTCACTGCGTATGTTCAGCCCTAGCCGCCTAGCCATGGCTACATAAGTTTTCCAGGCACCTTTTCGTGCTCGCTGCAGTGCAGCTTCAAAAACTGAACGAATCTGCTGACGGCTTCTCTTGGCTTCTTGCGTCTAGGCTACTACTAGTTGCAGCCAAAAACCACGAAGCGTAATGAAAGATACGAAAGCAAACAGCGAAAACTGCCGATACTCTCCGAAAGTTGGGCAACCATGCATGTTCTGAAAAATAAACTTTCAGTACATTGTCATTCCATTGTCATTACATTTCATTGCTGCCTTCGAAATGAATAACTTTGGCTCGGCTGAAAGCCAAACCGTTCAAACCTCACCCGGTCCAGGGGCTGGAGCTTCAATCACCTCGCCATCCAGGACCAGCTTGGGAGAAACACGATAGTGGAAACTCCAGCGCTGTCCGTGTTTAAGGTTAGTGTGTCTGTTAGTGTGTCCGAATGTGTCAGAATGTGTGAGATGCTACCAGTACATAACTAGCCCCCCATCTAACACCGGAAAATCTCTCAGCAGCTGAAGTGAATGCCAACACAAAGTCACCTCGTGAAACAAACGTTGCCAATTCATGCGATTACCGATGTCCAGGCATCTCGTGGCGGGCTACGTATGGTCAGGAACGTCTCAGGCTATGGTCATTTAATTCGCCAGAATTGCCAGCTGTGGAACCCAAACATCCCAAACCATGTGCCTCCCAAAGGGCAAATCCATTGGTGTTCACGTTCCTGAGTGCCAATGCCAGTGCATAGTGAAGGGCTGCAAAAGGTCAGAAAATTGTCAGAAACAAAGCTGAAATGTTGATGCCTGGCTGGAAGCCGAGTTTCTCGCGCACATCGCACAAAATGTGCAAATCATTGCAAATCAATCTACTATTTCGACTGAAAATCAGCCCCTTCATCTTTGAAAGTACACACGGGAAATCCTCCTGGACGACCAGAGCTTGAAACTTCAAACCCATGGGCATACTGCCATCCCAAACGATCAAGCATCAAAAGAAACAAAGGATCTGAATGTGATAATTTTCCATGATGTTCCACTTAGCAATTGTGCTGTTCAATTGACATGGCAACTATGTGCTGTCCAGGCTGCGAAAAGTTCACGCGATCAAACTTCACAGTGACTGGGTACTTCACCTCTGCCTTCTGGTTCACATTCCTGAGATTGATAGCGCGCCGACCTTTCGGTAGTCATTTCACCCGAGCTCATCTAAGTTGGAAACCTCCGACATTGCAACATGCTACACCGATTAAGTCAACACATGTCAACACCGTGACCATAGGGTTGGATTCTCCACTGCCCTGGAGAGCAAAGTGTCGCAGACAGGATCCCCAGCCGCTAGCCCGGCCGAGGGACACCACCTGTCCACGAGTCTGATACCAATATGACTCGGGCCTCAAGATCTTCACCCAAGATCCCTTCCTAGGCATCCGTAGGCTGCAGGTGGTCGCCAAACTAAACGACGTTGGCACGTGACGGCGGGTGATCCAATAGTAGGGGCCAAAGTGGCACGGAATGCATACTTAAGCGGCAGGGACGGCATCAGGTGATTCGTCGACATCCCAGACATTCATAGACATATCAAAACGTATATAGTCCCGTCATGTCCCGTCAGTATGGTTCCTTCTTTAAGGCTGCCAAGCCTCTTTGGTCCGACCCAGGGTGCCTTCTCCTTCTTCTTAGGTGCTGCCTTCCAGGCAGATCTACATGTCAGATCATGCGACCGTGCCTGCATGTACAATGTCTTCAGTCAGACCGCCTGCTACATGTTCAATGAAAATGTTCCTCTCTTCGTGCACTTGTGCTTGGTGGTGACATGAAAGGATGCAAACAGTGTAACGCAATGACTCCTCTGCCCGAAGAGCCGTGAAGCTGGGTGCAGCCAGCAGAGCAAACAGGCCAAGCACCTGGTTTCTTCGGGCATGTAATGCGTTCTGCTCATACTTGACTCATACTTTCTATGTTTCAACATGTTTCAACATGTTAAATATTTAAATAGTTTCGGACCTTGTGGATTCTTTTGGTGCAGTGGGCCGATACCCTGATACCTGGCTGATACCTCATTCCCCAAGGCACCAGCAAGGCCAAAGCTCGGGTAACGCGTGCCATGGCAGTACTGACGGCGTGCCTAGGGCGGTTTTCTGAGAAGCCTTGAGCTGAATGGCATTTGGAAGCGCGAAGATAGCTCATGATGGTTCTAATATGTTCTAATAATTCATACTGTATTACCATTTCATACTTATTTACCCCCAGGACATTGCAGTGATTTATATTGTGTGTGTGCGTGTGCGTGTGCGTGTGCGTGTGCGTGTGCGTGTGGGTGTGGGTGTGGGTGTGGGTGTGGGTGTGGGTGTGTGTGTGTGTGTGTTGGTGTTGCACTTGCGTGACATGACGCCAGGACCAAAAACAGTTTCTGGGTATGTGGGTAGTGGGCATCTGTGGTAGTTGCTGGGCAGCTGGGTGCCTTTTGCTACGCTGGAAGCCGACTGGCATATCGTCCCCGCAGGGGAGCATCGATAGACCAGCCGCAAATGCGTTACTGGTCTTGATTCTATTAACAGAATTGAAACTCTTTGTACAACGGGACTGCCCTGCAACATGCAGGAAGTAATGTGATCCATGCACGTGGGTCCCTGGAAACCTGGTGTGATAATATGTGATACAGCAAAATATACCACGAAAGAGGCTAGCTTGCAGCCATACCCTGCAATTCCCTGCAGGGCTATGACATTCTGAGATACTATGAGTAGCCTTTCAAACAGGAACTCTGACCAACTCCGGGGTTCATGGAATTGGTCGGGTCCATCTTTTTCCACCTTTCTTGTGTGCTGATAGGTGCTTCATATTCTGTGCCATGGCCGTGTTCAGCTGGGAGTTTGCCACCAGCCTCTTCAATGAATTTCTTGATCTGTTTCTTGGCTTTCTTCACGTCGACGTCTTTGGAAATCATCAAGCTCTCATGAAACACGTTGCATCCAAAGTGGGAACACAAACAACGCATCTCAATGCCCATGTCCTTCTCAGGTAGTTCCAAGATACGGTCGAAGTTCCTGGGGTGATGCAACATGATGCAATGTTCAAGCTCTGATGAAATTGTTCAGCATGGTACGCTGAAGCATATTATACGTTTTAAGGATTTGTAAGGAATAGTCATGTCCTGTCTGTAGATTATCAAATCATCATCAACGATCTGTGGATTACCATCTTTCGCCCAGGTTCGAGAAGGCTCTGCAAACAGAACTTGACATGACTGTCCACACGACTTATGAATGAATTCCTCCATGGCATGAGTATCCTACAAGCCTACAATGTACCTACAAGTATGCCAAGTACTGGTCTTAGCTGTTAGTCAAGCTTTTAAAGGCAGCAAGGCTGGAGTTGGCCAAATGAGGACAAGTTAGTAATCCATGATCAACCCATGCGAATCAAGCCAAGAATCTTTGGCATAGCATAGTCAATGATGATGCCCTGTTGGCCTTCAGGCTGCGTTTGCAGGATCTCTGCTCAAATAGAATGCTTCAGGATGCTGCTGTCATTGGGGAAAATGATAAATTATATAACTATATATGATTGATTATATTTATATGTATATATATATCTACATCCCCATCTACTGCACCAATCAAGTCTAATCAATCAAATAATTACTTCATCACAGTGCTGATTCGACTCCAAACTAATGTTTGATGCATCCCCCGTCGCCAGCCTTTGCCCACAGTCATCGTTTGAATTGAGGGCTGCACTGCGAAGCGGAAGAGCATCACCCTGGAATGCTCAAAAGCCTGAGTCCATGTCCACACCCTGGAGAGCAAAACATCATCACAATGGGTGGAAAAAAGGTGTGAGATCGTGTGAGATTGACTGGTACATACTGGTACAAGGTATTGCATGGTATTGCTGTGCAGAGCTGTGCAGCCTCGTTCAGCTTAAATCTTTCAGGTTTGACGCACTTAATACTCGGGTTGATGCTCGGTTATGTTTGGTGAACTCGGTGCATCTGCACTTGATGGCCGTGTGGTGCAACATCTTCTCGCCCTTCTGACAAAGAATTGCATCACATCCATTGATATCATGTCATATCCAGGTCATATCCCAAATCCCAGGCCAACTCTGCATCAAACCTTTGCATGAGTTTGATTCATTTTTGCATATCAAAGCAGCATTTTGGCACACGTAGCAGGTCATATCATCCGGATGGGCGTCCAGCTGCTTCTGAAGCTGCTCCTCCAAGTGCTTCAACTCCCCATTGCCAAACCTGGCAGCTGCACCAGGTTTGGTATGGCATAATGGTACACCTATAGTCTATAGCAGTAGTGTTACTCAGTAGTGTCTCAGTAGTGTCTCCAAACCAGCTCTGGGGCACTCTGTCATCTCCACGATGAGGTGATGGTCAAACTTCCGCCCTTGCTCCATCAATGGCTTTGGTAAAGACTCGGGGATGAGCGGGTTCAAATACCACAGGAACTTGTCCTTGATGCAGAAAGTTTGGCAAACATTGCTACCCAACAACAACAGTATCCACACATGTGTCTGGAGCAGAAGTGCAAGTCTACACAAATGGATGCAAATGGCATACATTCGAAACCCCTAAGATTTGAAGTCAGTGGCTGCAATGATGTTGACGAAGGGCAGCGGTAAGGACTCGAACCTTTGGACCCAGGCACAGTGACAGGATCAGTCAGTCCTAACGTGTCCTACTATGTATATGTGTGTCTATGTGTGTCTATGTGTGCCTATGTGTGTCTATGTGTGCCTATGTGTGTCTATGTGTGCCTATGTGTGTCTATGTGTGCCTATGTGTGTCTATGTGTGTCTATGTGTGTCTATGTGTGTCTATGTGTGTCTATGTGTGTCTATGTGTGCCTATGTGTGCCTATGTGTGTCTATGTGTGTCTATGTGTCTAGTCTATGTGTGCCTATGTGTCTAGTCTATGTGTGCCTATGTGTGTCTATGTGTGTCTATTGGTGCCTATGTGTGTCTATGTGTGCCTATGTGTGCCTATGTGCATCTATGTGTGTGTATGTGTGTCTATCTGTGTCTATGTGTGCCTATGTGTGTCTATGTGTGCCTATGTGTGTCTATGTGTGCCTATGTGTCTATGTGTGCCTATGTGTGTCTATGTGAGTCTATGTGTGTCTATGTGTCTAGTCTATGTGTCCAGTCTATGTGTGCCTATGTGTGCCTATGTGCGTCTATGTGTGTCTATGTGTGTCTATGTGTGTCTATGTGTGTCTATGTGTGTCTATGTGTGTTCTATGTATGTCTATGTATGTATCTCTATGTGTATATATATATGTGTCTATGTATGCATGTCTATGCATGTATGTCTATGTATGCATGTCTATGTATGTATGTCTATGCATGTATGTCTATGCATGTATGCATGTATGCATGTATGCATGTATGCATGTATGCATGTATGCATGTATGCATGTATGCATGTATGCATGTATGCATGTATGCATGTATGCATGTATGCATGTATGCATGTA
>Ga0126342_10016410_pt1 | contig 12902 bp, 13 predicted proteins | sample Cyp1metagenome_FD_92528 | JGI IMG/M metagenome (GOLD analysis project Ga0126342, IMG submission 92528) | Coral microbial communities from Lord Howe Island, Old Settlement Bay, Australia - Cyphastrea 1 metagenome | ecosystem: Host-associated > Invertebrates > Cnidaria > Coral ... | reverse complement strand
CATTGATCTTGGAACCCCACAAATTCACTACAAAGTACTTTTAGGTCAAATCTGAGTGAACTCAGAAATCCATTTTGGGTCGACTATTATCTCGCATACTTAAGCACTACAAACTTCTATGACCATCACATGCTTGAATCTAGAAACCTATGTGACATAGGGTTACTACAAAATGCAAGGACACATGGCCCCAGGGGGACTGTAAAAACCATAGAAAAACCTATTTTACATAGGACCCAAGTCCACTACTTTTGTAGTGGAAATTCCTTCCAGGATTAATTAATCATATATAATCAACTTTATGGGTTGACAAATAGTGATTTAAGAATTAAACATCGGGATATCATGGGATATTGGGAACAACATCAACCACAAGTCGGGTATCTTTTGGAAAAGGTGGGGGACGTTAAACGGAAATGGAGTGAGAGGTTCCATGGATCTTTTGTACTGACCAGGCTATCCTGTTCAGTGATGGCCCCCAGGGACCATAGGCACCTGATAGACACGACGGATTCGCCAGTGGCAGCTGAATGTCTATGTCAACTCTAGCTCTCCATCAAAAGAAATCAACATGACAACATACTAACAACTCGATCGCAGAATCTGTTCACCATGAACATCTGGCGAACTAAACATTCTGGTTGGTGGTTGACCTACCCCTCAGAAAAATGATGGAGTTCGTCAGTTGGGATTTTGACATTCCCAATATAATATGGAAAAATAAAAATGTTGCAAACCACCAACCAGACATTTCAGTACCTGGCTGACTTACAAGAATTCATGCACCTTAAGATAATTCTCATAATGCCAGCTATGGGGATGATTTTTCCCAATGCCAGCATTTCCGTGCCGTCACAGTGAAGTGCAATTCATCCAGATTGTATATCAATATTTCATGCCCATTCATGGCAAAAGATAAATGAATAGAAACAATGGAACCATGAAAACACAATGATAAATGGTGATTAAATTTTTTTAACGATAAATGGTGATTTTCCAGATTGTATATCAATATACAAGTAATTCCTATCCATCTCTCAACAAAACCCCCAACTCTCAGTGGATTGAAGCGAACATCTGCAAGAAACCTGGATGTTTATCCTTTAACACATGGCTCCTCCTGCAGGTTGTCCCTTCATCTAATAGCACTTCTAGGACACCATCACTGGATTGGGTTGAAGGGAATACCAACCCTATATTTTCTAGCCATGGTGCTGGAATATAAAAACCAACAAAACTGCCCAAAAGTCCACAAAATCACCCAGTTTTGTAGGTTTTTATATCCCAGCACCATGGTCTTCGCTAATCTGGGAACTGGGGATGGCACTTCCATGGCAGAATCCACATCGCGAAGCTTGCAGAGGCTGGAAATCACCAGAAAAAACATGCTCCTGGAGCGGCTGAAACCCCACGATTTACCCCTATGAAACCATAATACGTATACAGCATATATATATACACTGTATATGTATGTATATATATATATATGTATGTATATATATATATATAACTATACATATATACATATATATATACATATCTCATCACCAATACATACCAATACTACAATTTTGGATTGCTGTGAAACGATTATTCTGGGGACGGAACCGCGAGGATACGAACCAGCAATGAACCCACTGGAAACCAATCATATCCAATAATCTGTGTAAATATAAATATCTATAATCTGAGTATACATCCAAATAATGTGGCTTATCATAGTCCCCTACAATAACCAGGTAGTAGATAATCAATCCCCTACTACAATAACCTATCAACCATCTGGGTAAATTGGAGGCCTCACGTTCACCTTTAAAAAGATGCGGCCTATAGGGATGATGGAAAACCACCATTTTTAAGTTCGGTACACCATGGTAAACCATGGTAAACAACCTATTTAACTATGGGCCATTTTCCATCGCTTTTCCATCGCTTTTCCATCGCTTTTTGTATGTTTACCAGGCCGGGTACCCAGAATCATGTGGTCGGATTGTACGATTCAAACAGTTGCTCCTTCCAAAAGCAAGCACTCGTACTTGGTGGCTCATCCCACGGCTCGTAAATGGGTTATGACCCCAGCTACAAATGGGATAAGTCTAAGTAGGGTTAATCCACTTATAAATGGGTGAACTAACCCACTTACGATCCGTGGGATGAGCCACCAAGTACATAGTGGGGCCCCCATAGCTGCTACAACGTTGGCAACCATGAGCCCCAATCTGACCTATTCGATATATCCCCCATTCATCAACTCAACTGTTGTAGTGAACGGTTCACCAACAAACAGCTATCCAACAGAGCACCACATTGTATGAGTCCATGTTCAATGAAGTTTATTACATGAAATATACAAAAAATCCATGAACGATCCCATTAAAGAGCCAATTTTTAATGGTAAGGCCCCACTGAATTTAATGTTGACGATCCATGGATTCGCGGATTCGGCTCTCTTTTTGGGCGATTCACCATGGCGATGATTCATCAAAAATACCATTTAAGGGGATATATATATAATGGTTATATATATATAACATGGACAAACCAAATAAAATGCTAAGTAGATCATGGGGGGGTGACCACATATATATATTATGGTGGTATACCTTTTAGTGGAATATAATATGGATTCTAATGGGATAATGTATCTAACAAATGGTGGTAAAATACTGGTTGGTGGTATACCTACCCTACCCCTCTGAAAAATCATGGACTTCGTCAGTTGGGATGATGAATTTCCCATTTCTGAATGGAAAGTCATAAAAATCCATGGTTCCAAACCACCTGCCAGCATTTATAATATATAGATGATTTAGCTATATTTATGTCAATAAATGGTCATTTTCAATAGCAAACTGTTAAATTACCAAAGGGTAGTCCATCAATATCCCATTAAATCCCATTAAATCCCATTATCCCAATTTTCAGAAAAAACGAATCCAGTCTGCCACAGTGTCCTGGAATATTCCAAGTGGTCCTTCGTCGCCTGTGCTGAGCAGTTTCGGATGGAGCCTGAATATTATTTGCATGGCCAATTTCTGATAGCCTTCAACAAATTACATTAAAGAAATGTATAGAAATGTAACATAACATATTCTGCTAATGTATAGTCTGATACTTGTTTCTCAGGGGACATTTCAGGTACAGTACCTAAATTGGAGGCACCCAACATATGGCCTCAGTCTATGTTCTCCAATTTCAAGCAGTTTCTGCCTAAAAAATGCCCCTTGTAGCTTCACTTCAGGGCTCATATGTTGCTTCTGATTCACTTTTCTTAACGTGCTTGGTGCTTCAAGGTGGTGCCCCAAAGTTAGCTAAGTTGGTGCCAATAAGTCCAATAACTGTTGGGTTGATTGGGGGGTATATCTAAAGTATTCATGGGGATTATAAACCAACGTTCACATCACTGGGGGGGCACCACCTTGTTCAGATTACCCCGACACCAGTCACAAACTGGGCCTCATAGAGATCCCGAAGTCCGGAGGCATCATCTGCCAGTCGAAGGCTTCGCAGAAGCAGTGAAGGAGCCTGGCTGAATTGAACCGTCTCCTGCCAAAGCGTCGGTATGGCGCCAGGTAGACACCCCATGTTCAAAAATGGCAAGTTGCTAGGGAAATAATGAGAAAATGTGAGAATTAAGCAGAATTAAACCATATTCAACCACTGAAATGTTAGGTAAATATTCTAGCACCATGGAGCATCTGGGATAATAAGGAAAAACTCCATTTGTAGAATTGTTCCCATAATAAATAGTCTATAGTATTATAATATATGTTCCCATAAATAGTATTATCCTAATTAAGTTCAGAGTTCAACAGAAACGCTCCTGCCAGAACAGTCAGTCGAGACATTGCCGAGTCATGTCATGGCAGCAGGTCGCGCGACATCACCCCTGGATGTTTTATGATCATGGTACATTAACAGATTGACAAACTAGGTAATAGATGTAATAGTTCCTCCCTATTTCATAACCAATCCACAATTGTATCTTAACCATTAATCACCATCATTAACAATCATCAACCATCATTAACCATCATTAAGCATCAATAAACAATCATTAACCATCAAGACACCACCAGGAAAATCATCATTAACCATGATTAAACCATCATTAACCATTATTAACCATCATTAACCATAAAATTAATCATGTTTCCATATGTTTCCATCATTAACCCTATAATTAACCATGATTAAGTCCACTTCAAGGCATACTATAATTGGAGGGTAATAGGAATTTTCTCCATTCTTGTTTTTTTTGGGGACACCCGTTCCATATGTTTCCATATGTTTCCAAATCAAGGAACCTTTTTTGCCCCCCCCAAAAAACGGGGTGTCCCCAGTTCTCCTCCTGAAAGTCCCGGAAGATTTGAACGGCGCCCAAGAAATGGCCCCGTTGCTGAGCAGCCAAGACCTCGGGAGGTTCGAAAACAACGGATCCGTTGGGAAAATCATGGGATTTCATGGTGATTTAGTGGTGATTTAATGGGGTTTAATGGATTTTAATGGAATATAATATGGATTCCAATGGGATAATGTATTGAACAAATGATCAACTGGTGGTATAATAGTGTAACTCTGTAACTATAGTATACTATAGTATACTACATATATATATGTATGGTTCGTGGTTTTAATCATCTTGAAAAATATGAGTTGGTCAATGGGAAGGATGACATCCCATATATGAAATGGAAAATAAAAGTCATGTTTGAAACCACCAACCATGTATATATATATAGTATATAATCAGATATGTATCATCATTTGTATGTAAGATGAAGTACTACAGTATTTATATAGTTTCCCAAGTCTCTTGGATTCTGTCGCCACGTTGCACGAGTTTATCACTCCCAGTCTTTCCTGTCCCATGAGTGTCATATTTGGGGTGGCAGTTGAATTTATTTTTATGGCTATAACATGATATAAGCATGGTAAAAACCTCCCACAAGTTGGATAAAGCCCAGCCCGAGAAAACATCCTATAGCTATGATGAAATAGAAACGCAAAGAGTTCGCTGGAACTGCACTTCCAAGGAGGTTCCTTTTCCCTCCTACTAGTCGTTTGATAGGTTTCCAATTCATATGGGTTAGCTAGTTGGTTCGTTCATAATCTCCAAGAAGCCTGGTAATAGTTCCTCCCTATTTCATAACCAATCAACAAGGGTATCTGAACCATCGATCATCATCAACCATCATTCACCATTAAGTCCACTTCACTTCTGCAAATCAAGGCACTTTTTGGCAAAAGATCTCTTCCCTCGTAGAAGTCTCTTGGACCTCCTTCGGAGGACCTGGGTCCTCCGCGATTTTCGGGGACGCGGCAACCGCTTCGTATGAGGCGTTGCCGCCCGCAAGGTACCGCCAGTAGCGCCAGAGGCGGAGAAGTGAAAAATGGAACAGAACCAGGAGGACGCCTCGGTTTCATGGCAACCACAGGGTTTTCAAAACATGACAAGGCCAAAGAGAATGGGGATATAATGGGGATATGCATGGATATAATGGGATATAGTGGAATATGTTCTGGACTATAATTTTATCATGGTATATTCAGATGTAAAGGAATATTAGTGAATACTCTCCGGTCATCATCATACGGGAAATCTCGACACTAAATGGAGGTACATAGCTGGGAAAATAATCTATGAGTGGGGATTTGCCATTGCCATGTTTGATTGCTGGAGGGAATAACAACAATGAAAGAGGAAATCAGGGGTAAATGTCTTCCTCGAATATCACCCAGCCATTGGGGAGGTAGTCTCCAAACGATACTTAAATGTGGACACTTACCAACCCCTGAACATCACCAACCCATCTTGCGTCCAAGGTACTGAGAGTGGCATCCCGCAGTTCTTCCCAACGCCCCGGGAACTGTGAGGTGGCAGAACTCAAGGAGACGTTGAGACGGAGCTCGTCAATGGCAGCCAGGGTGAGCGCCATAACGACGAGTTGGTGCTAGTTGAAATGGAGAGCTACGTTGATGACAGAAATTGCTGCCCAAATGGCTACGGGAGAAACTCCACATGAGGGGAGTAAAGCTGTTGAGACAAAAGCACACCATGGAGGATAGAAACATATGGCTACAAACAGCAAGCCGTGTCAGCACTGTGCACAAGAGCGGATTTTGCAGCTCCATCAATGCATGAACCAACCCTAGCATCAGCGCCACTTCCGGTTTAAGAGAACCAGCGAAAGCTAGACGAAGCAATGTATCCATCAAGCCATGATTGTAAGCAAGTTGCAGACTTTCAGCACTAACTTGGATACAATTTAAATAGGGAAACTAGCAAATTACACTGCGGCCTTCGGTTTTTACCATAACTGGTTGGTGGTTTCAACCCTCTGAAAAATATTAATCAATGGGAAGGATTATCCCATATATTCCAAACCACCAACCAGATAATTTTCAACAACCCCACATGTAAAGACCTTTCCCACCCAAATTTCTCCCTCATCCTACCATCACAGCAGGCGCGATCGCTCAGGGGCACTGTCCAAAATCAAAGCCAGAAGGAGCATCAACCTCGGTGCACGGTCCCCGGCCCTGATACTTTTGGGGCCTCAAACATGGGTGGATAAAGAGGTACCGGGTAAACATAGATGTGGTTGGCGCCCAGCATTTGTAGACTAACAGTTTGCGAACTGGAAAATCACCTATTTTAAGTTCGGTAAATCAACTACAAATGGGGTAGTTTTCAGTAGCTATTTTGACATAACCGGAGGGTACCCTATACATTAAAACCATCCCAGAAGTCCTCATCATTCATCATGGAGCAACAGGAGCACTACAAGTTGCTGGTAATTTTCGTCAATCCAGCCATGTTTGTTGTATCACATCCAAGGTCCAAAACTGTCAAAAGACAAACAACAAAAGGGGTTCCCAGCTAGCTGATGATGTAACTCCTCATCGAATTCTCTAGGTTTACCAACCCCTTTGCATCCCGATTATCATGGCTAGCCTGCTGCCACCTCCACCATGCCAGTACACTGGTGGCTTAACAAATATCCCTATGGGTCAAAATGATCACCCATAAAGCATTTAGTATATCAACCATTTGGGATACCTGTTATATAACCCTAACGAATACATATGCCTCATATATCCGCATACGAGATACTATTGAGTTAACTTAATATACCTGTTAATATACCATTTTGAATGGTTCAAATGCTAGCCTGAGAGGATTGTTGACAAAGGGGTAACTTTGGGTACTTCTCAACAGAAACTCATATTTCTAGTGGGCCTAGTGAGATATCATGAGATATCGTAAACATACGGTTCCCTTTCCTCAAAGTAATTCGAAAACAAACCAAATTCACCGACTTCTCAGCCTGGAGTTTGCCCATGAGCCAAAAAAACACTTGAAACCATCAGTCGAGTCCACTGTTTCACCAACGGACATGCTGGAATTGATATGGATATACAGTGTTAGATATGGGTCATACTCACTAACATTATCTATATCTATGGGTGATATGATGTTATGGATATGTGTCAAAACCCTGCAGCCCTTTTTTGTTCACACCAAAATAGCTGGGATTTATGGATGTTCATCCGACAATGGATGGAGTTTTGAAGGCTTCTCACCAACAGGGCCGCTTGGTGTGTTTTTTTCGATGAACCCAGCGTGGTCCAAGGGCCGCTTGGGCGTCTCAAAAAATCACCATTTGGAACCCCAAACTCCAATGGACTCTCATCTTCCCGATACATCTCAGTCACAAACTGCTGTCGCGAGATTGGTTGGCAAACATATCACGGTAACACTTGTTCCCAACAACATGTGGTAAACACAATGCCATAACCATCCCCAAAATCACCATGTTTTTTTTGCGTTGTAGAAACCATGCCCAAATGGGAGGTTATGAGGTTTATGATTGGGTTTTCTACATTAGGTATCTAAAATTGTCGGTCATATCCCATTAAATCTCATCAAAATACCACAAAACCGCATACACTTCCAATTGAACATCCTTTAAATCCCATTGAATCTGTATGAAATCACCATTAAAGAACATCATCAAATCAAAAAAAAACATAAATTCAAAGAAATTCTCATAAATTCATATAAATTCCCAAAAATTTCCTTAAATCCAATGTTTTTCCCATTTTCCCATGGCCAAAACAGGTCTTTTCCCTGCACCAGGCTGGGCTGCCCGTACCCAAACCTCCGTCTCGACGTTGCTGAGGGATCCCACCTGCGTTAGAGAATGAGACCAACTACCTACCTATAAATATGTGTGTATATTATATGTATATATATATATATATGCTTTTTAATGATTTTTAAGGAATTTTAAGGAACTTTCTGTGTGTATGTAATGTAATGTAATGTAATGGAATGGAATGGAATGCAATGCATGCATGCATAAATAAAACCACTGTCTTAAAATAATTCATCGCATATAATCCAATGAACATCTTCCAATCTAACTGCTGGAATATACGTATAATGATGTATATATACCCATATGCTCCATGGTGCTGGCATATTTACCTAAAAAACTGTAAACTGGGTGATTTTGTTCGGGCAAATGTTGGTAAATATTCCGGCACCATGGAGCATATGGGATATAGTTCCAACTACCAGTCATTTATATGGTTATTGATTGGCTTTTAAATTTCGATGGTTCCAACCTCTAGGTACACATGTATACTATGTATATTACATATATATATACACATAATTATAGATACATTTATATATATATATAATATATATATATACATAGATCCACCTTTTTGGTGTGAACAGGGATAGTCTCAGACCCAGAGTCGAAAAAACATGGCTGTCTTTGATTCAGTGCGGAGGGAGCAACCAAACTGCTGTGAGCAATGAAGAAGCCTCCTATTACCCTCTGGTAATCATACAGAAAACTATGGAACATCACAATTTTTAATGGGAATGACCATTTTCAATAGCTATGTAACAAATTAGCAAAGGGTACATCCCAGTAGGTGGTTATAGTTGGTCAATTGCTCCAGAAAACAAAGCGGTGGAAAACTGGGTTGTACTATGTTGTACTAATCCCTGGTAACCCCGGTGATACAGACCTATAAGAGTTGAGCAGTATTCAAAACCATCTGTCATCCCATGGTGAATTCCCACATTTCGCAATATGTTGGGTAGTAGAACCTCATACCCTCTGGCCCTCTGTTAATTTAAAATAGCATTGAAGATGGCCCATAGAAATAGTTGATTTACTTACTGAACATGGTGATTTTCCAGTTCGCTATGTTAGTTTACCAAATGGTATCATCAATCAACAGGCGTTTTGAACACTGCCCGAAGACACCTTTTTTTTGCTTGCAAAGTTCATGCTGGCAAAGGTACAGGATGGCCCCCCCTAAGATTTATTTTTGTTAGTTTATAAACCCCATGAATACTATAGTTATATCTACCATAAACCATAACATAGTTAAGCCACTTATATCTCAACTTTGCCATCTTGGGGGCCCCATCCTGTACCTGAAATACCGGAATATTTGGAACATGAAGCATTGGAGGATTTGCTTCTCGACTTCCTGCAGGGAGGATCCTGCAAGAAGCTCCATAGCCAATCCAAATATCCCGGTCCCTTGGAAGTGAACCCCTGTCACATAACTTATCATGCACGCAACCACCGTATATCTATGTATATCTAGTGGTTTGTACTAATTTATGTCGCTTACTATGATTCATTCCACCGCTCCGGACGAACTGTGGTATGACTCACATTCTGCCCAACATGAATATTTATGGTTGAGAAGATTAATCCCTAAAGTTCGCCTCTTCAGGCTTTCTTTCCACTTCCCATGTTCTTTTCCCGCACCCACGACGGAAAACTCCACTTCCCCCGTCGTCTTCAGTTGGCGGTGCCTCTTGCTCCGTGAGGAAGAAGATGGACAAGGTGTTGAGTTGTCCCACTCCATACTGCAAAGGCCTCGGCTAAGGCCATTTGGAAAACTTGATGGATGTATGAATTCTTTGATGACTGGTGATCCGTAAGTGATTATCATCTTGCATCTTTCTTAGTGATATCATGGGTATGTATATATATATATATTTATTATTAATTAATATTATTATTATCATTATTAATATTACTATTACTATTATTAGTATTATTGTTATTGTTATTGTTATGGTTATTAGTATTGTTATTGTGATTATTGTTATTATTATTACCGTTTGGTTATTTAACATGGCCATGGAAAATCATCACTTTTAATAGGTACATCATCTATTTCTATGGGTCATGGCTTCCATAGCTATGTAACAAATTACCAGAGGGTATCATTATCTATGGGATTCTGAATCCTCCCCCAGGGCTCATCTTGCGAAAAAGAGATTATCTGAGATGAGATAATGGTAGATATATCTATACTAGTTGGTTATTTAAGTCACCAGATTGCGACAACCAGTAGCATTAGATCATTAATTAAATTAAATGGAGGAAAAACCAATGATCAGTCAATAATACAACCAATACTGTAGCATGTGTAAGACACACCCAGTTACGGTAGCAACCACCATTTCCATAGGTTGTAGACCTCCACTTAACTGCGTTCCCTTGGCATCCGCACGCGATGAAAAAGTCCGACAGTTTACCTCGGGGACAAAGTGCTGGCTACATCAAACCCTATGGAGGTTGCCTTAAATGGGGGATACCCCATTTTCATCCATTTTCATCATCCATGTGATTTTCGGATTTTCCCATGGACAGAAACCATCCAGCGATAAAGGGGTACCCCCATTGATGGAAAACCCCAGACAGGACCGAGGCCGGGCTTGGTACCTGCAAATGCAGGGGAACACGTCAAAAAATCTCATGCTTGACTAAGCACTGTACACATATTTTCATACATAGTGGGCCCCCAAAAAACGTTCTGTTGGTTGGTTTATAAAATTGATACCCTCTGATAATTTAACATAGCGATTGAAAATGGCCCATTTATAGTTGATTTACCTAATAAAAATGGTGATGTTCCATAGTTTTCTGTATGTTTACCAGAGGGTATACCCTGAAAAATCGTACCCAACAGTGTGGTGAATTCAAGCAACTTAGCTATCGTGGCACCACATCATTGACATTGCCGTTTTTGGCACATCCCCCATCTGTGGGCAAACCCATTGAAGAGGAGGGGAACAATCTTTTGTCAATGGGAAAAGGGTTCCACACATCCAAATAATTGCCGGGCAAAATCCGAAACATGTTGGATGTACCACAGTGTTTCTTGGTTACATCTGCAAACATCTTGGCTCAATGCTCCAATTCTTGGAAACCTCAATTACTTGAATAAGCAGCCTAAAGAGCAACTGACCAAAAAACATGGTCAAACACATGCAGTGTATATATACAAATAGGATGACTCCAGAACAAAGTCACCATCCCCAAGTCACCATCATTTTTATAAGTGCGATTTCAATCATCCCCAAATGGTAGTTGTTTATGGCATTGGGTTGCCCACATTTCCCAAAATTGTTGCTCAAATCCAAAAAATACCATAGAATCCCCCACAAAGATCGCATCATTTCAAGTTTGCTAGTGTGTTAAATCCCATTAAATCGCCAGAAGCTCCCATCATAATATTCTTATCCAAATAAATCCCATAATATCCTCATTAATCATATTACCCAAAATCATACCAATTACCATAATCTTTCAAACTGTCCTCATCCTTTGGTGAGTCCAAACCTGCCAAGTGTCCCAGTACAGAGAGCGCATCGGAGTAGCCTGTGCCCAGGTCTTCCCTGGCAACGGCGGCTTTGGCCCATGGCCGAGGTTTGGAGTTTTCGAGCTGGGAAAAGAATGGGAAAATATCCAGCAAACCATGTTTGAATGGTTGATTACAAGAGGCCAAGGATGTCTGCAAATATATATATATGCCCTGGCGGGGGGGTGACCATACACACATATACATATATATATATATATATAAAAATATTCATGTATGTATAAATTATATATTATATAAGTATTTAATTATATATGTATATGTACATGATATGTATATGTATATGTATATGTATATGTGTATGTGTATATGTATATGTATATGTATATGTATATGTATGGCTATGGGTCACGTTCCTCTTATTGTTCTCTTCACAGCGAAATAACTTGGAATTTTGGAGGTTCCACTCATTTTCTAGCCGTGATTTTGATCCTCCCCAGTGGGTTTTCGAAGATTTGGGTGCCCTTCTGACCACCTCCAAGTTCGGAACCAGAACTTGGCCTCAATGGAAAGACGTTATTGACCCCAATAATAAAAAAAAGAACTCATGAACGGGGCTAATTAAGTCGTCTCTGTTATTGTTGGGGGGTAGGCAGACTCCACTCCACTCCACTTCACTCCACTACACCACACTACACTACACTACACTATGCTAACTGCAACTACAACTGGGGCTACAACTGCTACAACTACACTACATTACACTACACTGCACTAGTTGCACTACACTCCACTTCACTACATTGCACTACACTACACTCAACTACGCTACACTACAGCTGCAACTACACTGCACTACAATACGCTACGCTACACTACACTAACTACAGCTACAACGACAATGGCAACTGAAACTACACTACATTACACTACACTACACTGCGCTGCACTACACCACACCGCACTACACCAGACTGGACTACACTACAGCACGCAACACTAGACTACCTTACATTGCACTACACTCACTACACCACACCACAACTACAACTGCAACTGCACCACACTAATTACACTACACTACAGCTAGAACTACAGCTGCACTACACCACTCTACATCCAGTAGTTGTGGGTGAGGTGACCACTGCAACCATTGCAACCACTCCAAAAAACACAACTCCAACCACCTTTCGGTCCATCAGTGGATTCGCTCTGCCATCCATGCATCACAACAACTCACCTCTCCT
>Ga0126342_10016409_pt1 | contig 12903 bp, 11 predicted proteins | sample Cyp1metagenome_FD_92528 | JGI IMG/M metagenome (GOLD analysis project Ga0126342, IMG submission 92528) | Coral microbial communities from Lord Howe Island, Old Settlement Bay, Australia - Cyphastrea 1 metagenome | ecosystem: Host-associated > Invertebrates > Cnidaria > Coral ... | reverse complement strand
GTGTGTAAAAGCGTCTGTGTGTAAAAGTCTCTGTGTGTAAACGCGTCTGTGAAAGTGTTTGTGTGTAAAAGCGTCTGTGTGTAATTTCACAACTTTCCCCTCCATAGCTCATATAAAATTCACGAACCATTCACCGACTATTTTTTACGACTACCATACTCAGAGCTGCTTGAAGGACGTGTTTTTCGCTCTCGGGCCAACCGTCGTCTAGTTTTTTGGCGGGGGCATTGCTGGGTGAAACACAGGGTGGCTGATCGCATGGTTGTCCGACAGGTTTCAAGTCGTGTCTACAGACAAAGCCCTTGAGATTTCCTGTTGGCACAGCAGTCATGGCCAAGACCGGTGCTGGTCCCCATGACTGGGAGAGAGGTGTGGTGCCCAAACTCACTGGTGAAAACATGGTTAAACCGTGGGGGTGAAAAACTGCAGCCTGGGGTGATGACATATCACCTGAATAGCAGAGATTGCCTGAATAGTGGTTCTTAAAATAACCATAGTCAGTGGTCAACATAGTGACATAGTGGTTAATATAGTGGTTTTAGGGGTGTAACGATGATCCAACATGGGAACCTGGGTGTTAGGTGTGGTGGTGCGGCAATGGGATGAGTGCAACGCCTACCGGCTGAAGCTGCAAGGTGGCGATGAAGTGCATGCGCCCATGGATATGGACTGCTTTGTGGCAAAGGCCTAGAGATACCAATGAGCCGAGCTGCCAATGATCCAAAATCGACTGGAAAATTAAAAGTGATCCATGAAATTTGTAGATTTTTGACAGTCACAATGGCAGCACGGCAATAGCCACAGAGGGGTGCGGTTCAGTTGTGACAGACTGCCCAGTTCGGAGCACAGATCCGACCGAGCGAGGTGTTGAAAATTCAGAAACTGTGCTGACTGATGGGTCGCTTGCACAGCATAACAGGCATGGGCCATTCCGATTTTCTTGCCTGTGATGATGACCATGGCTTGAAAGGCCACTGGCTTGGAAAAGCAGATTCTGCGCAGTGTGGGATTTTACACCCGGCAGCCTTGGCACTCCGATTCCCTTCGATGAGCTTGGAAAGCCCGGGATACACAAGATTTCTTGATGTAGGGACTATGCGAGCAATGATGAAAGCAGAAGTTTTCGCAACTGCTTTAGTAGTCAGCAACGGGATCAAGGCACAGCATTGCTTATAAGCGGAGAATGTGGAGACTTTGGACTAGGCTGAAAACCTGCTTTATGATGATCTAGGATGATTTATGATTAATTATTTGCGATGGTCTATGATTCTTCATGACGAGGTATCATGAGCAAATCATAATTATCATAGCTTTTAGACTATCATAAATCATGAGATCTAGCCATATCACTTTCATCACTATAATTCATAAATCATCATTATATAATGAATTATCATTGCTGTGGTAAACCCAATAATAGACTAACCCCAATTGTTTACTATTGAGATTCCCACATGGGTTATATATGATGATTTCTTTTTCATTTCAGATGTGAATCTACCATCAGATCTTCAGCGCCAGGCGATGCTCAGAAGAAGGTGACTGCAGCGGCCCTGGCCACCATTGGAGAGGTGGGGAAGTTGCATCAACTCGTCAGTTATACTTTCCCGTACATGTATAATGTTTATATGTATGTAGAGATAGATATATGCAGTATGTACATTGTATATACATATACATATATATATACACACTATACACTATATATATACATACACATGTATATCTATCTCTCTCTGTCTCTCTATATATATATACACATGCGCATAGAGACATGTGGTTCCTGATGATCAGATCTCGCCGGGTTCTTTGGGATGCGGCGCAGGGTCGGCCTGCTACAGAAGACGGCGGCAGCGATGTGGAGGGCAGTTTGTCCGATGTGGAGGATGAGGCAGCGGAATGTCCAAGGGGCATCGTTTTTTTGTGCTTCGTGCTTCGTAAATGGATATTCCAAATATCACTGGGGATAGTCAATATCATAGCATAAACATGTACACACACACATATATATATAAATAACCGCAGCAATTGTACAGCGGCTACCTCTGAAGGATAGTGGCGAGGAAGACAAGACCAAGGAGAACATGTTGCACGCGATCACTTCAGGCGCCTTGGCTCGCTGAATGATTGGCTGAGCTGCGACCATTTCTTGGCTGGTTTTATAGTGATCTCTTCGAAAGGAAGCCCAAAAACAGCTCCATTCACCAGATTTTGACCATGGGTCGCCCTTGCCTCCAGGTCAGAAAGTCCAGCGCTTCTCCACGATGCAGAGCCTTGGAAAAAAGCGGTGCGGCAATCGTAGCTCTGGGCACCGTTTGATGAAACAGTGATTAGGTCATCTCAACTGTTGCGGAGGCTGTGACACTTTGGGAAACAGTCATTTTCTTCTTTTTTGGACCATGACGTAAAGTACCTGAATCAGAAGGCAGGGTTTCGAGGCGGCGTTGTGCCAGTTGCACATTCCACATCGCAGATCCGCTTCGAAGCAGCGTTTGTGGAACATGATATCACGTTTAATAATACATGACAAAACTGGGATTGAAATTAAAGGAAGATCCGTACCCCCATTCATGAGAGGTGTTTATTCACCCACTGTGTCGGGAATCTTTAAGAATTGTTGGATGACCATCCACCATGGGTGCTGGGTGTTGAGGATGATGCTGAAGGAGGAACCCGAAAGCAACAAGATCAGTGGCTCGGTGGCGGTCGAAGCATTTGGGGCTGAGGTGCTGGCCATTCCCAAAATCACTCGAAAGATCAAGGGGGTTTGAGTCAATTGAGGCTTCAGGTAGTTGTTTTTATTCTTAACTTGATCTTCTTTGTGTTTATCCATGTAAACATCCTGATTCTGCAAGGCAAATTGTGGTGTTGCTGGATATCCTGGAGTCCTGGAACCCAGGAGCTCCTTGAAAGACCAAGGTAGTCTGCACAAGCACGAGAAGGCACCAATGGGATCCGGTACCCTCACCGAATCCATCCGAATCCCTGTCCATGTCAGTTTGAAGCACAGGTATCTGTTCACCGGGTTGGATTCGGTTGCATGGGCCTTTTCTAGAGTGAATTGTCAAGATCTATAGGCTCACCACAAACTCATGGAAGCTGGTTCTGTGAGACCATCAACAGTAGCAAAAGACTGATCTTTGGGGCTTTGGGGCATCATTTGATTCCATTTGATTCCCTTTCCTGGCCCTCTATTGATTTCTACTCGTGGATGCGGATGGGTCACAAGAATCAACCCAACACGGTTTCAGATCCTAAATCTCCGGGAGTATGCCCCATTCCGCTTCAAATTGCCATAAATTGGGTGGTCATTGAGTAAGTTACCCCCAGTTGATGACCATTTTTTTCGGGGTCCTCTAGCCCCACATGGTACACATGGCTGCCATCCGCCACAGGAATTGAAGAAGCTGGTGGAGAGCTGCGCGCACAGCTTAGCCATCGTCACCGAGAAGGAACGTCGTCTCAGCATCCTCGAGGCCAGTGGCGGTCCATGGTGGGGGGCGATGGGGTGAAAAGTTGGGAATTGCCAAAAAAAAGGGATTTCCTAGCGATTTTGGCCAGTCCCATAGCAGATGGCCTGAATTTCTTTTTCCCCCATGGGATGCTGCGAGCAGGATCGGGTGCAGAAGGGCATCGTACATTTGAATGAGATCCTGCATGGGCCGGTGCCCAAAACTTCCGAGGACGATCGCCCCTTGACTGTGAGGTGTCAGGATGATCCAGGATGAGACTTTGGGATGACAAATGTAACATGCACAGAATCTCCGAGAGCATCGTGCTGCATTTGTAGTGCTGCTGTGTGTTACATAGTGGTTTGTCACATCCTTTTGAAGCCGGCTGATGAAAGACGCCTCTCAAAATGGAAGACCCAACAATCCAATTCCTCTTTCCTAAATAGACAAAGCTTCAAGTCGGGACCACATCTTTGGAAATGCAGATATGATTGCAATGATATGTGCCTGCTAGAATGACTAAAAAGGTTTCTTTCTCCACAGAGCCTCCGGAGACTGGAGAGAGTTTTTGAGCTTGTGCCTGTCTCTGCAGCCCCGTACAGCAAAAAATGTGAATCCATTGCCTTTGGCCCGCGGACTTTGCGAATTCATGCCCAAGTTGACGTGGAATTCGGACTTGATGCCCATGAAGAAGCAGATCGTCAGAGAGACAGGGCCGGAAAAAAGCGGTTCAGACAGCAGTGGCACCCACGAATCCTTCCCAGTGCATTGTTTGGCAGACAAGGATGGCTGCCAACAGCGAGCTTCGGGCCGCCTTGCGGGCTATGATGGTGGAAGTGAGGAACACAGTCCGCACAGTCCGCACAGTCCGCACAGTCCGCACAGTCCGCATGCCAAGTTCCCGCAAAGGAGGACCAGCCCATACCGTTTTTGGCCTCGAAACCTTTGAAAGGAGGAAAACTTGTCCTGAGGCCATACGGCTTAGCCGAGGAAGTCACTGCAAAAGCTGAACTGCTGCAGCGTGTTTTGGATGGTCAATTTGAGCTTCAGAGTTCTGGCCAGACAGTTGCGAGGCAACATATTCGGAGTACCCTCTGGTAATTTAACATAGCTATTGAAAATGACCATTTATTATGGATTTTCCCATTAAAAATGGTGATTTTCCATAGCTATGTTAAATTACCAGAGGGTACTTGTTTTCTTTATTTTTCTTTTCCTTTTTAATCTCCATGACTTGGCCAATGATCACATGATGCTCAGATTTTTGAGGGTTTGGTGACACCAGCCAGGTTGTGGTCGGAGACCAAGTCGTCGAATTGGATTTCCTTTGTGCAAAGATAGAGGAAGATGACGTTGAACATGTTCTTCAGACATTGCACCGTGAAAGGACCATCGACGTTTCGGTTGTGAAGACCAGCACGTTCGGCAAGATCGTCAGGAAGACATACTTGACGCAAACCATGCGTTGTCCAGGGTGGATGGAGTGCTTCCTGTTCTGGCTTGGTCACATTGTTCGCCATCATGGTTTCCCCAGTACAACACCTTAGAATTACGCAGTCTGTACTTTCCCTATATCGAGGGCAACTACTCACCAAAAGAGCCCAAGGACATACAGTGCTACATGAAGCAGTTGCTCCAAGTGCTTGATGCGTTGCACCTTCGCGAAATCGTTCATTGCAACATCAAACGAGAGAACGTGCTTTATTCCGATGGGAAGTTGACTTTGATTGATTTTGAGTCGGCTGTGAATGAGCACGAGCTTGTGGATATGGGGAGTTCAGAGTATGCTTGGAATGGACGAGCGCACGCGACTTTTTGATCATGATGAATGCGGGAGGCGCAACCGAGTTTTTCTGCGTGAAAGATTCAGTTCGGCCTTGGAGGGTCACCGAGGGAATATGCAAGATGCATTGGATGGTTTGCGCCAGTATGGCAATCTCAAGGGCACCAAGTTTCACAAGCTCCTTGGCCTTTCAATGCTGCATATCTACTCTAATATACTCTCTAATTCTTAATTCTATGATGTTGTATGATTGTGCAGCAGGGCTTCCAAGATTTCTGCATTGGTTTATATCAACTTACCTTGTTTAGATGGCCTGACCTGAGAAACGAAGTGCTGTCTGAGACCTTAGGCATGGCGCTGATCTTGTGAAGCATATGACCTTGTGGAGCCGCTTCAAGCGAGCACGTGCGTGGGAGGCTCTGCAGCACAGTTTTTTCCATGTAGATCCTGAAGACCAAGAGACGGTGCCTGAGTTCGCAACGATGCAACAACGGCCCATTCAGACCCTGGATGAATTGGAAGAGGTTGTTGATCACAATGATGACTACCTCTTTGACCCACACCGTGATCTCTATCACTATGAACAGCCAACATTCAGATCATTCATCGGGGAAGGGGTACCAAGCTGGATTGCTAACGAGCCAATGGATTCCGAAGACATGTATTGGTATGGCAAAGAAGGAATGGAATACATCTACAGTGGGGCGCACAGGAACTTCCACTGAGGTTTGCCGTTTCAGTCTTTGCCACATTGTGCTTTGGACAGGCGGCACTTGGTTCTCATGATCAGTTCCTCGTTGACGTTTGAACAGTCGATTCGTTCCAACACAGAGTGGCGCACTGTGGGATCTTGACAGGGTTTTGCCAAAAGTGACAACGGCTGTTTGTGCTGAGGTGAAAATGAATTGGCACAAACCTGCCACACAGTTCATATCAGTTCATTAGTTGGAGGCTTTCTTAGACAAGTTGGAGTGCTGTCCAAAGAGTAGGGATCCCATTTTGGAAGTTTGGCATTTGGTGCTCAGGATTGGATCAAGAAATCAAGAGCAAAGTATCCACCTATGAGGACCCACGCGCTTTTAAGTCGTATTTTGTCAGAGCTGAGAAGTGATTATTTTCTCGGGGTTCAATGCCAGTGGAAACAGTTCCAAAAGGATCAAAAGGGACCAGTTCCAAAGGATCTTCTGCGGCCGCCAGGAGTTGTTCACTGTGTTGCAGCTACAGGTGTCCTACCTTGCCACTCTCTCCATGACCATCAAAGATGAAGTCTCCGCTGAGGCGTGGAAACTGCCAAGACCCCGGTCAATTATCCAAGCTCAAACAGGAAATCTCATTTTCGTAAGCTGATGGCCATAACTGACCAGAAAGTTGATACTCTGAAGAAATCTGTGACATTTGATGAACATTATAGATGGGACAGCAGGCTTAGGCGACTGAAATATTTCTGTTTTTCCAAAGTGACGGAAACTGTTGCCTTCAGTTGCTCCTCTTCAGGTCTTCGTCAATGTGGTGTCTGCCATCTTCGCAGACCTCCAAGACAGCAGGATCCGGAACCTGTTTTTCGGTCGCATCGTGGCATGGTTGACCTCGCGCAGTGAAGCGAAGATGTGGATGCAACCGTGCAACCTGAGGTTTATTTTGCTGCTGCACCTGATGACCACCAAAGAGTTGGAGTCGGCCCCTGGGCTTGGAATATCTCTGTCAGCTTGGTGACACTTTGGCCATATTAAAAGCATCCTGCAGTAGCCACAGTGGCGGGTTTTCTACAACCTGTCATCACAGCGCCCGAACCCCCGACACTTGCCCTAGGCCAAAAACATCGACGATGTCTTTCAGCCCAGCAGTCGGGTCTTTCGGCTCTTCTCTTTCTTCGCACTACATCGCTTTAACTATGAAGTAGTGGTGCATCCTGTCATGGCACCTGGGTTGAAAGCTTGGGAAGGCTGAGTTAATCCACAGGCTTTGGAAAGCTGGTTTTGCCATCATCCCTGAGATCTCCATCATATTTCAAAAGATTGCAGGGCCAGTTTACTATCTTCAAATATCTTCAACAGTTGTACCCAGCATTCTGATCGCTCTGTTATTTGGGTCCAAAGGACTGCCACAAGATGGACGAGCAGGGGCAGCCCGTGACTCTGATGGGTGCAGTGACCTACAAAACGAGTCTTGGCTGAACTCAGCAGGGGATGTGTTTATTCCTAGCCAATTTCATAAGGCAAGTTCATGAAAACCAGGAGTCAGTTTGCATAGTCTGAACTGCAGAATCTCCGGCCGAAAAAGGAGCATGTCGAAGGTCAAATTACTTGGGGAGAATATCAGCCTTGCCCTCCCAAACCAATTCCCGAGGTTGGAGAAAGCTCAGACCTGGGCGTTAGACTTCAACCGATATCTGTAACTGGGATGAAAGGAAGTGGGGCTCTGTGCTGGAGCCAACCCGCTCCAAACTCCTGGCTTTTGACAAAGTCGAGTGATTCTCTTGAAACCGAGTGCAATGTCCTCATAGAAACTTGATGAAACTTGCAATGCTTTTTGTTCCCAGCATTAAAAACTGCGTATTGAAGCTGACCTGTTTCGACTCAACACGAGTGACCGAAGTCACCGAAGTCACAATTTACCACCGAGCTGAGGGAATCGCCAAGCATCGCTGCAAAGCTAAAGGACTCCTTCCAGGGGAACCAAGGGCAGAGATTGAGTTCGAGCTGCTTGGCAAACTTAGGTATGACAAAAATCTTGGGGAGACATGGATAGAAATGGTTAATTTCAATAGGAAAACCGAAGACCCATGGTTCTTGGGGTCACCGATTTTGGGACACAACGAGTGACAAACTCAGTCCATTATGTGAAGTTTGTCCCCAGACCCATCCCTCTCAAATCCCTTCCAGGAGCAAGCATCACAAGAACTCCGCGCAGATTTTCAGAAGGACTGCTGTTGTTCCATGGTAAAGTCATAGATCAAAGCCGGGCAAAAACTTCGGGCTGTGGAATCGCTGGTTTGGAAGAGCAGCTGCTCCATATTTAGATCGAAATTCCACAGATTGAGTTATCGTTCTTTTATGTTCTTTGAATGTATCATGTATCCGTGGAAGGCAGAAGCGAAGATGTTTTTTTCAAGCACGAAGGGACTTGTGGCTTTCTCTGCACAAGTGGAGCATTCCATGAATAAAATCGTCTCATGACAGTCGTAGAAGGGAAATACTGAGGTTTCAAGTGGCGACAAGCCACCCCCATATGCCCTGAGACCTGCATAGTGGAGTCTTGTTGATGTATCAGTACCAGGAGCTGGACGCCTTTGTTGATTTCTTTAAAGTGGACGTCGCTTGGATCTTTGGGATCTGAGCTTCACAATATCGAAGGATGTTGGGACGCCGTGGATTTTCTCATTGACCTGCCATGGAGTGTTACTCTGAAACCCATCAGTTTTCCATGGTTTTTCCATGTTTTTTCCTGTAATTTGTTCTCTTGAATTCATTGATCAAGCCGCAATCTGAGGTGGTGGCAGCCATTAGCCGCTTCGCTTTGCCTCGGAGTTTCTGGTCCTTCTTCGCTTTCTGCCGGGAGAGCATCCGAGAATGTAATTTGGTTGGCGTTGAGGCAAGGTGACTCTAGGAGAATGGGAGTATGGTGGTGGTGGTTGGAACCTCCAAGCGTTGAGATATGTTGAGATGTAGAAAAAGCAAAGGTCAGCAGTTAGCAGCGGTTTTTTTCTTTAAACTTCAGATCGAAATGAAAGGAGATGTTCAAGGCGAACTCCACCTGGGAGTGTTTATACATCTCACAGGGTGATGAGATACATCGGAGTGCCCACAAAATGCTCCTGCTTTGCTGATACTGTAATTAGTTTCTGTCTAACGATTAATTGAGATACTTTGAGATTAAAGCTGAAGAGCGACTTTCGGGGTGGAATTCGGCCTCTTGCTTGACACAATCTTCATAACCGTCCCTGCAAGGTCTTCCCTTGAATGATCCTGGGACCCTCCCTCCCTGCTGGTTCAGGATGAAGCCGGTACCGAGGCGCTGGGTAAGAGCAAAGAGATCTCATGGGAGGGCCATGCTTTAAAGGTGGACGCTTTAAACATGGCATTTTCAGCTGAGATTCCAATGGTATACGGTATAAGTCAAACAATAAGTATAAGGGTGTTTATTTTGCACCCAGAAAAAAGGATAAGAGTCCGCCAGCCTACCATTTTATCAGGATTGAACATTTAAAATGCTTCCAGCATTGGTTACTTTCTTCCTGACCCGTCCCCAACGGCCAGGTGGAGCTAAAGATTGTGGAGCCGATCTTTCGGCTCTTCGTCAATGGCATTGCCCCTGGGCAGGGAGAAGTTGGAGTGAGTGATTTATATGGTTTTTATATGGTTTTAAACCAACTATGGCCAAATCCACGGTCCATGATAAACGATAGATCCGATAGATGTATGGACCGTATGGATATTTATTGGGTCATAACTCAGTTGGATTTACGCAAGACCCTCATCTTGTGTTTTGGGCTGTGAAGCACAACCAAACGCAGTGTCCATCGGGTCACAAGGCATCCAATGAGCCATTTTCCTTTTGTCCGCTCGAAGCATCCATGTTTGCACGAGCACGGATATGCATTGTGCTTGTTGTTCTCACATGCCGGTTAGCATGCACATTAAGTCAGTGAACTTCAAGATTGGAGGACATTGCCATGACATTGCGATGACATTGCCATGACATTGCCATGGTGTCATCCATTCATCGGAAATTCATCAGTGAAGTGCAGCAATTGATGGTGTCACCTGGCGTGCCTAGATTCTGCCACTTCTACGAGCTCCCAAGAAATTTGGTGGAAGGGAAGTTGGTTTGCCCTACTGTGAAAAGAACAACTTCGATGGCGATGTGCTGTTCAACACTTGTTCCTTGGCTCCAGGTTCTCAGCTGAAATCAGAGGTCAGTGGCTGTCCTTTGGTCCACTGAGTCATGTCGGCACCAAGGCACCGTCTTGGATGCCTTTCAATCGATGACAGAGACGGCTGGCAACAAGGTAGATCCCTGTGGCTCAAGAGATTTGTTTTGGATGACAGAAACAATAGGGGATGGGTCAAAACCTATCTTATAACATGTATTTATATATATATATATAATAATATATATGTATATATATATATATATATTATATAATAATAATAACAATAATAATAATAATGATAATAATAATAATGATAATAATAATAACAATAATATATTATATATATATATATTATAATATATATTTAATAATAATAATAATAATAATATATATATATATATATTTATAGGTGCTGAACATCCCTAACCAGCTATTTTGATGTGACAACCAAGAGATCCATTTGGGTTTGGTCATTTTTTCGGTCAAGGCTTGGGTGTCATTGGCCTTTCCATCTTTTTGGTGATTCCCAGCAGCTTCAGTACATATACGGCACGTATGAATTATATTATACAACACAACAAACAGTACAGTAGTACAATGAACCATCTTTTACACATGTCGCACATGTCGCACAATGTATACCTATATGTATACAACTAACTATTATGTAAAATGTATATCATGTATATCATATATATCATATATCCCAATGTTCCCAATGTGCCATCCCGTTTTTTTCCACCTTGTCCATTTCGCCCACCTCTCCAGGAGAGTCACGCCGCGCGCCTGAGCAAGATCGCCCTGCGGCTGCGTCCCGAGCTCCTGCGCTACTTGTTGGATCGGACCATCACGGCGGATGTCGTTGGCGATGATCCCGACACCACGGTGACCGTCCAGTCCTTCCTATGTCACTTTGATCGGAGCTCCAGGAGCTGCTTGGTAGCCATAAAAAACCGAAATGGCTGATGGATGAGGCTTGGGAAAAAGGGATTTAAGCATCTAGCGTTTCATCTAGTTGAAAAAAACATGATTGATGATGATTTCAGGGTGATTTCAAAGCAGTAGATAATATTGGATATTGCTTTTTGATCATTAAACACATGGGGTAGAATTGAAGAACTATGGTTTGCTGATCCTTTTTTTAGGGGTCATATTGTCCTTTGTATATTTGGAATGATTGTAATCCATAAACTGGGAATCCCGTTAGAAACCAGCTTTATCTGAGGGGGTTTTCCGATAGGTCTTTGATACTGCACATTCGTGTCTGAGACTGTTCATCTTAATTTTTAAGGGAAGATAATCCCAAGCTATGGCAATTTTAGCTTGGTTTGATACGGAATGGCACTAGAATCTGCGCTGGCTTGTGCCTTCTTCGAGCCTAGTTTGGATTGCACACTGAAGTTTAGACTGCTAAGCCCAAGGTGGTGTCTTCTTGAGCTGGGGCGACCCCACATCGATGTTTGCTGAGGCATCTATGTGCCACCGTCGCAGCTGTTGCTCTTCCAAAACTTGGTCCTTTTCAATGTGAACAAGATCAGGCTGGGCGATACTTGTGCTGGAAACACCTTATCTGGATTTGAAGGTACAGATGCAATGCATTGAAACAAAGACTGCACAAACTTTTACGCAAAGTTGGATCTGCTGTAGTGGACTCAGATCTAAATTAGATCAAGACGTGCAAAATCAGCTTAAGACCCAATTTTGGGCTAAAAAGGCCAACAAGGAAGCCCTTACTACGCGATTTGCACTCATGGAGCTTGCACCAGACTTGGATGTTCAGCCTCCCTGCGGAGGTTACAATCGGGCGATCGCTTGGAAGAGGCAAGATCATGACATGATCATGACATGCAAAGAAATAATGATAGGCAGGATAAGTGTTCAATATTGTTCAATCACCTGTTGGATCACCTGAAGTTCACAGTTTCTTCCAAGGCATGCCGGAAGATAGGGCGATGGCCAGAGCAACTTGTTAAGGACCGGGTGGTGCCCAGTTCAAAGGGGCAGCCGGCCCCCTCAATGGTCATTTTTTTCGAATCAGACTTTCAGTGGATTTCGAGTCTCACCTTTTCACATCAGTAAACATGTGTAAAATGGGCGATACACCCCTAGATGGACAATTTCAAATGGATGACCTGTGGATGGAGGTACCACCATGCACCAGTATGGACCCAACCAAACTTCTATCCATCGCTCTAGGAAGCGACCGAGAAGGCTGAGAAGAACGCGGAGGTGGCTTTGAGCCGCAGTGCGGGATTCCTCTGAAAATTGGTTGTTTCAGAATTTGTACCAAGAACTGGTCAAACATCGGGGTTGCCCCCAATAAGACAGAAACGCAGTGCCCTATTTTCAAACAAACATTTAGGTATGGATGTGGACCACAGACATACGGGGTGGATTGACCCACGACCAGACGGGGACAAGTCAGCAATGAACACATCGAGAATTCATCTAAATTGCAACCTTGCATTCAACAAAAAATGGTTTGGTAAGCAGCAACGATTTGGATTTTGACCAGCAATGAGTGGGGATTTCGACCACCAATAGAATAATAGAATGGGTCACTAACTGGCAATAAATGGGAGCTTGACTGAAAACTCATGGGACATGAGGATATTGCTCCAGAACCACCGACGACATTAACTGTGGGATGTATCCAACGTAGGATGAAGAATACAACCAACAAGATCGTTATACATTTGTGGGGCTGCGGGTTGTGGTTGTGGTGTTGTGGTTGTGGTTGTGGTGGTGGTGGGGGTGGTGGTGGAGGTTGTGGTTGTGGTTGTGGTTGTGGTTGT
>Ga0126342_10016408_pt1 | contig 12903 bp, 17 predicted proteins | sample Cyp1metagenome_FD_92528 | JGI IMG/M metagenome (GOLD analysis project Ga0126342, IMG submission 92528) | Coral microbial communities from Lord Howe Island, Old Settlement Bay, Australia - Cyphastrea 1 metagenome | ecosystem: Host-associated > Invertebrates > Cnidaria > Coral ... | reverse complement strand
CCTGGGCTTTGCCCAGGCGTTGCAGCGTAGAGGTTTCCCATTCCCAAACAAATGTTGATGCAACTTCACAAAATTCCTATGGGAAAAACAACAAAGGTACTAGGGAATATTAAACTCCCACCCACGTTAAACCTTAAATTCCTTTGGGAAAAACAGCAAAGGTACTAGGGAAATTTAAACTCCCACCCCTGTTAAACTTTACATTCAATTGGGAAGATTAACAAAGGTACTAGGGAATATTAAACTCCCATCCCCGTTAAACCTTAAATTCCTATGGGAAAAACAGCAAAGGTACTAGGGAAATTTAAACTCCCACCCCTGTTAAACTTTACATTCAATTGGGAAGATTAACAAAGGTACTAGGGAATATTAAACTCCCACACCCGTTCAACTTCTATATTCATTGAAGATCTTCAATAACGGTTTAATTCTCCCACCCCCGTTACACTTCTACATTCATTGAAGATCTTCAATAGGGGTTTAATTCTCCAACTCCCGTTAAACTTCTACATTCATCGAAGATCTTCAATAAGGTTTTAATTTTCCCACCCCCGTTAAACTTCTACATTCATTGAAGATCTTCAATAAGGGTTTAATTCTCCAACCCCCGTTAAACTTCTACATTCACCGAATATCTTCAATAAGGTGTTAATTCTCCAACCCCCGCTCAACTTCTACATTCATTGAAGATCTTCAATAGGGGTTTAATTCTCCAACCCCCGTTAAACTTCTACATTCATCGAAGATCTTCAATAAGGTTTTAATTTTCCCACCCCCGTTAAACTTCTACATTCATTGAAGATCTTCAATAAGGGTTTGATGATGATGATGATGGTGATGGTGATGGTGATGATGATGATGATGATGATGATGGTGATGGTGATGGTGATGGTGATGGTGATGATGATGATGATGATGATGATGATGATGATGCGTCGTCTGTCGTCATTGCTTATCCTCGCAAAGCCCGGGCATTTGCCGTATTTATACATACATACATAACATAACATTACATTACATTACATTGCATTACATTGCATTACATTACATTACATTACATACATACATACATACATGCATGCACACACACATATATATATATATATATATATATAAACCGCCACAGGGACCACACTCTTGCTGTTGGTGGTTGTGTGAATGTTTCCATGCTATTTTTCATCCATCTCAAAAAAAAACATGACCATGACGGTGAGGATGAAAAATTGCTGCTGACGATGACGATGCCATCCAATATCATCCAATACCCTCCGGTAATCAAACGTGGCTGGCTGGAAATCCACTAGAAATGGGGGTTTCAATAGGAAAATCACCTATAAATAGTCTATTTTCCATTGCCATGTTTGATTACCAGAGGGTATCGACCCGACCCGCCCTCGGGATTGCTGCAGGAGCTAGTGTTGACAAGAACAAGAAACTCTGTACCTCGCTCTGCGCTGCCATCACGGCTGAATTTGCTGCCAGGGGCCAGGGTCGATTGGCTTTTGGTATAGGCCCACAAAATGGCTATAGTTATGTTTAGCATTGAACCATTGAAATGGTTTCTTATTAGTTCATAATCTCAACCCTGAATTATTCAACCCAGGGCTTGTTTTATCGGTTTCGGGTACGATTTGAGTATCAAATGACATCACTACTTGGACGTAACCAGTCGAATTAATGATTAAACCATGGTAGATCTTAATCCGGGGTTGACATTAATTACTTGATCCTTTTTCATTGCAATGGGCCATGGGCGACATTGTTTCGCACAGAATTTCACGAAACAAAAGGCATGTGAGGCTAGCGTTGTGATGACCGAGGACATGTCAGAATGTCTGCTGTGGGGCTGCGGCTGGTTGGACATATATATGTATATATACATTTATATCAAATGAACCATGCAAGGTTGATAAAACTCCTGGACAAAAAAAAAACGAAAAAAAAACACTGCATGGTCCATATAAATCCCAGCCGAGATGATAAAGGTTGCATCCCATACCATCCATGTGCAGTGAATACGAGTGAATCATAAGAACATCACTGTTCTGAAAGGTGCAGCCCATGGTCATCATGATCCCAATTGCCTCGCATTTCTATGTTGTTCAAAGGGCTGAAACAGCAATCAAACAGCAATCAAATAGCATCAAGCAGCAATAATCCAGCTGAGAACTCTGGCTTCAGCCAATTACTTCTCTTCATATTCCATCTCTTACTTGTATTTAGAAAAGTAATACCCTCTGGTAAACTAACATAGCTATTGAAAATGGCCATTTATAGTGAGTTTTCCCATTAAAAATGGTGATTTTCCATAGTTATGTTAATTTACCAGAGGGTATGTCCATAAGTCTCATGAACGCATATGATCATCTTCCATGTGATGATTCTGGCGGTTATATTTGGCCACCTTTTGGGTCAACCAATGTGATGAATCCATTCCCCCAGCTTTGCTAAACATCATGGATGCCATTGTATTGTACAATGTTGCATTATGTTACATTACCCATAGGATCCATGGTGCTGGTATATATGCTAACATTTGGGGTATATTATATATTGATGGTAAATGTTACCATATATAGCATACATGGATCCTATGGGTTATGTTATTTAATTCCGATCCCAATAGATAGTGCTTACATCTTCATCAAACCCTTATCAAACGCCATTTAACCTCCATTAAACTTTATTCAACCCCCGTGAAATCCAGTTGAAGCTCTACCAACCCCCCAGAAATCAGTTGCTGATGGTGATCCCTGCACCGCCCCCCTAGGCATAAGTTGGTTGAGAAGACCCCGTCTAAACCATAGATATATCCCCCATAGGTGCCCCAGTTCGTTAGCTAAGTTGGTGCACATAAGTCCAATATCTAGGGTTTATCGAAGAAGTTATGTCTATAGTTAATGGGGATTAAAAACCAACTTGTAACTAGGGTGTACCACCTTGTAGTTTCAGTATGTTCACCAACTGTTCTCCATTTAGGGGGCCCCACATTGTATAATCATCCCATATATTTTCCATGCATAGATGATTATCCAATGATTACTATATTGCTATCATGTATCATACTACATAGATGATTATCTCATGCATGATACATTTAACATTATAGATTATGATGATGATTATTGTTGTTTTTTTGCCCATATATGATTTATCCAAAATTTATCTATGATATGATTATGATGTGGTTAAACTTTGCCTATATATTCTAATTATCATCTAATTATCCCATATCCATCCCGTATTAGATGCATCGCACATTTGCCCATATGATCATCATATATCTAATATCCCTTATTAGATACATATTTTATTCCAATAGACATGTATACCACATATTTTATCCCAATATTAGATACTGGTACTACACCAATATACTACATACTTATCTGGATACTGTGGATGGTTGCGAAATCCTGCACCAGTTCATAGGTGGTAAACATCCCATTATTCATAACTTTTCTATCATCACAGGTGCAGGATTGAGAAAAACCCTCCACAGCTCATCCCATATTGACATCCAATAAAATAGCCTCCGGTAAACTAACAGTTTGCTATGGAAGCCATTGCCCATAGAAATAGTTGATTGACCTATTAAAAGTTGTGATTTTCCATCGTTTTTTGTATGTTTACCAGAGGGTAAGTCTTATATGGGATACTAGAAAAACAGATATGGTCATGTGGTGAAATTACCATTAACATCCCAGTTAAGACTAAATATGTTATATGGCATCAAACACATTTCACCACATCACCCATAAATCTGACGTCACGCCAGGTCTGGCGTGCGGGACGCGAAGGTGCTTCCACGGATCACAGCTGTGTCATGGTGGCGCCTCGTTCGAAAAGGGGGCTCCACCAGAACTGGCCGGAAAAACACAAATAAGCTTCGGTGGTATCCCCAACAGCCGCGACGTTTTATACAAATCTTTCTGAACCGTGCTGCGAAGCCAAGTGCTGGAAACCCTCTGCTGAACCTGTTGAACCTGACCTGGCCCTGCACCAAAGCCTCCCGGACCCTTCTCCGGAAACGTCTCCGAAACCCTGTTGAAACTGACCTGGCTCTGCACCAAAGCCTCCCAGACCTTCACCGGAACCTTCTCCGGAACCCTCTTGAACCTGACCTGGCTCTACACCAAAGCCTGCCGGAATCTTCTCCGGAACTCTAGAACCCTGTTGAACCTGACCGCTCTGCACCAAAGCCTCCCAGAACCTTCGGAACCTTCTCCGAACCTCGTTGAACCTGACCCGGCGCCTGCACCAGTCCACACCGGAGCTATTCTGGGCTGAAGACCCCATTAGCTTACGCTGTTGGGGGAAAAAACGGAGAAAATGTTGGGATTCAATGGGGTTCAACCAACAACAATCGGATTTCATGGGCAATCAACAAGGATGGCGTGCTTGATGCCTGAAGGTGATTTAATGTTATTGAGTCTTAGTAAAGTGTTTTGCCAATATGATAGCTGATGGGAAGAATCGCTTCGTGGCCCGAAACCACACAAGAATGGAAACGAGAAGGTCAGAAATGGTGAGATTTCTGGGGGTTGAAAACTGAGGACGTAATAAACATGATTGCCCAAGAAAAGGGGGATTGCACCATGAAGAGCGGGGTTGTGGAAATGTTTGTTCAAACACCGGAAATTGCCAACCATTGGGATTCATTCCCAAATATTCGAGGGAACCTTATGGGTGTTAAATGGGGATTAATGTCAATCATTGCGGATACGCGCCCAGAAAAAAATGGATCTGGTATTTAGAAATAACAAACTACAAATCTGTAGTGGTGTAGTTTATCTCGCTGATTTAAGCATGACTAGAGTTACACATGTGTGTGCCTTGTTGGTACAACATCCCCGTTTTGGATCTCTACAGTTGGCAGCCATGGTGAAATCACGTGGTACAACTCCAAGTTTCTCGTCGAATCATTGCATCTACGTCTTGATTGCTTAACCTCATAAATTTCAGCGAAAGATGCCCCATTTTAATGATTTACCATCGAGTTATCCTTCCAACATTAATATTACCAATTGGGATTTTGGGATATGATAAAATATAATAATATATTGATCTTACTGGTGCGTTTTACTTCAGGAATTTTCGGGAATGATCCATTTCATCACTAGTAATCATCCCAGCAACCCCCAGCAACCCCCAGCAACCCATCCAGCAACCCTAACGTAAAACGCACCAGAAAATGGGTGGATTGTCCATCGAGTTCCCAGCCTCGAGGACATTCCTGATCCTCGAGGAGCACAAGTCCTGGGAACAGGATCCACATCGGCGCATTGGTACGCGCAGCTGGGATGAAGATGTCCTGTTTTAAGATGTCCTGTTTTTATTTGTTTTTCCCTTCCTGTTTTCAAACACCCCAAAAAAATCTATGGTAAACATATATAGATGGTTTATATACGTTTATATATAGACGTTTATATAGACTGGGAAATCGAATCTATATGTTTTTTTTAAATATATCTACATATAAATACATCGTCAGCTTCAGGAACACCTATGCTTTGATCACATAAATTGGGACCATTGCTGACAAACAAAACCATGATCTGCTATCCCCATGATATCCCCGAGATCGTGTGGAATGCACCCAGCACAGCCCTGGTGTTTCACCGACCCAAGGTCCGGCTTCAAGTCCTTCGGGAAGCCTTGGAGCACGGTGGATGGAAGCATCTCGTTGATTCAAAATCACTGGGGAAGAACTACATGGTGGTGCCCAGTGAGCGATTCATCGCTAAGTTGGTGCGATTTCACTAGGACTGATGGTAGAGATATCTATAGTTACTATGGTTTATAAACCAACAAACATCACTAGGGGGTACCACATTGTAGGGAAACTGGGAAAAGAAGCAGAAATCCATAGGAAACATTGGAGACCAGATGTATTTTTAATGGGATATATAATGGGACAATCATCCATAGGCAGAGGAAACAATGAGACATCACGACCAGATGATACCGCTGTTTACATTGTTTGGATCATGACGGGGCCCGAGTCAATAGCTAGGTTGGTGAACATAACATAACTGTTGGGTTTATGGGGCTATATAAGTTATAAAACAACAAAGATCACTAGAATGTTGGGCCCCCAAAATTAAAAATTGGTTTACAATCCCATTTAACATCATCTAATAAACAAATCTTACATGTTATTACTGCCACAAATCCTAGTTAACCAAATCATAACCAACTCAGCTGGTTGGTGGTTTGGAACATGTTTTTCCATATATTGGAATAGCAACCCCCACTGACTAATACTTTTCAGAGGGGTTGAAACCACCAACCAGTTACCTATCTAGGGGGCCTCACTTTTTAGGATGTGTTTTGGCCAGCCGGGCGGCGTGGATAGAACTTGTGTCAGCGAGGTATTGACCATCATCCGGACACGGATCTCCTGCTACGTCGGGGGACCTGGATGCCATGACTGTGGTGAGTCTCTAGTTATGGCAAAAAATGATTATATAATCTGATATATATATATATATATACATAATGTATATATGTATAATCTATGTAATGGAATATAGTCTCTAGTTATATAATGTTATATATCTATATAATTACTGTTGTTGATCTTTCTTATATTAGTGATATGAAAAACAAAACTACTATTAAAAAAATAGCACATGATAGCACATGTATACACATTGTATTGAATATCATTGAATATCAACATGATATGTAAACCTCCCGTTGGCCTCTGGCACCAAAAAACCTTCCCGGCCTTCCCGGCTAATATATGGTAAACCATAGGAAAACCATAGGAAAATGGTGGTTTAATGGGATTTAATGGGAGTTACCCTCTGGTAAACTAACATAACTATGGAAAATCACCCTTTTTAACGGGAAAACTCACTATTTCTATGGCCATGTTAATAGCTTTTTGTAAACGTTTACCAGAGGGTATCTCATCATATCCCATCATATCCCATCTTTTCTTCCATCCCATTACCCAGAGGATCCATGTATGCCATATATGGTAACATTTACCATCAATATACACCAAATGTTAGCATATATACCATACATGGATCCTATGGGTTATGATAGATATTCCCAGATGTGTTCTTTTCTTCACGTATCATGGATGGGCCATCACGTGACCCCCCACGCCAGCATGGCATCTCCAGGTGGATGCAAGTTGCCGCAGGTCAAGGAGGCCTTGGAATTATGTGAGTCTCTTGGCAGCCCAGGTGGTGTCATGGCTGCCATGGCTATGACGAACACGGTGGGAACTAAGACATGGATAGCATGGGATAGCAATGTGGGAAACCATGGGAAAATTATCATCTGAATTTTCATGGGGATATTATATATATATGTATATCTAATGGGGATATAAAGTGGGATCGGTTCACTTGTGAATTTTAAATAGGGATCTTAGTGATGATTGTGATAGGATTTCATGGGATCTTCATGAGATCTCAATGGCTTCTTAAAGGGACCTGGATTGGATTCAAGTACCAAACTTAATGGGGATATCAATGCAGTTTTAAGCGTCAACCATGAGATCAATGATAAGAATTGATAAGTTATTGATATACAGTTGATTGGTTGTAAGGAAATGGTTTTTCTTGGATAACGTGGCTGGCTGGGAAATCCCTGAACCAGCCATGGAGGTTTCTTGCTGGGGAAAAGCATCGGATGGCGATTATTCATTTGTAGATGATCTACCTAGTCGATATGGCCATGTTATTTTCCATGGCTATGTGAAGTTTAACCGGATGGTATGTCATAGTAACCTCTCAATAACCATGATCATTAACATTACAAGAATGAGAATGCACTCAAACAACATATCATCCTTATCCTACCATTCATATTGCATGAGTGATCACCATTCTATGCCTATTTTCTTGAAAACAAAAGCATTAGTTAACGTTATTCTTGCTGAAATTCAATCAATTGATCCCAGTTTTTATCACCTATGTTTTTCCCTTTTTCCCAATCAATTCTACCCTCTGGTAATTTAACATAGCAATGGAAAATCACTATGTTCAATAGCTACATCAACTATAAATGGCCATTTTCCATAGCTATGTTAAATTACCAGAGGGTATCTGTGTTCGTCCCCCACAGATCCCAGAAAATCCCACGGGAAGATCCCACCATTGGCCTTGGGTTTCTCAGGCGCTCACATGAGATCCTGATCCCTTCGGTTCCCTTGGCCGGCTGGGATGTGGCCTTTGCGGCCCAGGCGCGGCTGGACCGGCGACGGGAGATGGAGATGTTTTCCAATGACATTAACGTTTAATGGTTACAGTAGTAAAAAGGTCGTATAATGATTTTTAGTGATTAATGATATAGAATGATATAGAATGCTATTATGGGTGTATATAATGCTATATAATGATATGTAATGATATATATAATGTTATATAATGATACCGGTATGTAATGATATGTAATGATACAAATATATATATATATATATATGTTACACACACACAATTATACATATACGGAGGTTTCCAAAGTCATGGGGCTATCCGCTTGCATCATCCAAGTCATGAATGACAATGACTTAGCTAGTATTCAATCCAATGCAGACTTGTGGATCCCGCATGACTTAAGAAAGCCCCATTTTAGCCCTCATGTTTATGGATTTCAGGATAGCTATTTGCATCTATTTGCATCTATTTGCCACTGATGTTGATTTAAGTCCTATTTTGTGTTTGGACATAGCACAAAAGGGCTCTGATATTTGCCAGGTGCTTCAAGTGTGGTGAACGCCCAATGCAAATAGTGACGTGTAACGAGGGTTCGGACCCCTGCAACTCAGCCTGTCTGTATGCATCCGGCTTTAGTTCGGTCATCCCAATCTGTAGTTGGTGACATGTTTTTTCAGTTTTGGTTGGTTCTTCTTTGGATATTTATTGAATGGCGGTTAAAACTCATGCTAATTCAAGTTTCTATTTTTTGGGGGATGGCTATACGTTGAAATCCATATTTCCTATTACAGCAACAGGGGAGCTGAGGAGCGAGACTTTCCCAACCATACTGTGGATGGTAGCGAAATCCTGCATCAGTTGATAGCTGCTTTATCCATCTTCATCCCTTCATATACTGTATTTAATATTATGTATAGGGTTTCAACCACAGTATGATGGTTCGAATCAGCATAAATCATTTGTAGATGGGCCATTTTCCATAGCTATGATAAACAACCAGAGCTGTTTGGTGGTTTCAAACAGTTGTTATTTGTCCATATAGTGGGAATGTCATCATCCCAACTGACTTTCACTCCATCATTTTTCAGAGGGGTAGGTTGAAACCACCAACCAGGTATATAGATATATATATATATATCCCATCAATTTCCACTAAAACACATTTTTTTCCACTAAAATTACCACTAAATATATATATATATCCCATCAATTTCCACTAAAACACTTTTTTTTCCACTAAAATTACCACCGCCACTATATATATATATATTTGAGTTCCCTCCCATTGCTGTTTTCGCCTACCCCAGGAAGATCCCGAAGCCCCTGCGCAGCTGGTGAACGCCCAAGGATCACCTGAGGAGGTCAAACAATTGGGTAATGTTAACCCAGGATTCATGGCTTGGTAATGTATATATATATATAATATAATATATATATATAATATCTATATTATTCTATATTATTATAATATATATATATATTATATAATGGTGTTGTCATAAATGGATGGTACCACAAAATGGATGGTTTATAATGGGAAATCCTATTAAAATGAATGATTTTAGGGTACCCCCAATTCTAAGAAACCTCCACAAAATATATACTGAGTTTCTTTATACCTAGGCTAACTCGATTAATCGGATTGCATGATGATTCATATTTCTAGTTGGTTTGTAAATAAACCCACTTATGCGTAGGGAGGGCACCACTTAGCGGGACTAAAACCAGCCACAATTTTAATAGTTATATTGGTCATTGATTTCACATGTTTGGGGGTGTTACCACCCCAGTAAGTAGTGAGGGTTTATCAATCCATGGTTCAAATGAAGCATGGCTAGTGGGGTCGAGTCTGTTTGAGGTTCCGGTCTTCAATGAATGCCAATCAAATTCATTAGAACAGTGGGGTCGACCCTTCTCGTTCCGGTCTTCTGACATTCATCCTCTTCAGCCCACGCTCGTTCCGGGTTCACCTGGACCCATGGGTTCCCTGAAACCCATCTCTGACTGGGGTATTTCATACGGACCCCGAAATCCGCGAATCTGTAGGATAACTTGTGCGAATCTCAGTCGATGTCTTGTTGTAAAACGACAATCTCCATAATTTACCCATGTGGAAAGGAATAATTACCACAGATAGATATACATACAATTATATATATATAATATAATATAGCATATAATACATATTATACATACATAGATAGATAGATTAGATAGATAGATAGATAGATAGATAAGATAAGATAAGATTAGATTAGATTAGATTAGATTAGATAGATTAGATTAGATTAGATTAGATTAGATTAGACTAGATTAGATAGATAGATAGATAGATAGATAGACACGCATATACATATATATATACATACACATGTATATTATGTGTATATATATATATAATATAGGGTACAACAGGGTTTAGCACAGTTTATCACCACAAACAGCCCTGTTTACCTTTTTTCAGTTTCCCGGTCCTGGCTCCCAGGGGTCTCAGGTCCTATTGGAAGCAAATCTCTCATGTAACTTCTTCCGTGGCACAGTGAATTGGGAGGACCATGCGCTGTCACGGGGACAGTTCTACGGTTGGACCGTTCTGGTCGGCCCAAGGGCAAGGTAGATAGCATCAGGGTCTATGAAAAATGTCAAGATCCGAAGATTGGACATGGTTGGACATTATTGCAAACCATCCAAGTTGGGGTGTACCCAAGTTTGACCTGAGTGTCCAAGAAAAAAGTCCTGGGATGGAGTCGGATGGAGTCCAGTATAAGATCATCATTTCCTGAAAGTTGTGACCTGTCCTCATAGAATGGGCACCGAAAAAACGTCACAACCCGCAAGCCCTGCAGCCCATGGCAAGCCAGGAATATGGGAATATTCTGGACCTTCACTTTCAAGCCTTAGATCGCAAGTTCTTTGGCTAGTGAGGCTAGTGCTCGAGCCGGTTGTGCAAAGACGACGACAACAACTCGGCACCGAACCGTTTAAAACAGTTCGGTGTCCTGGTTCTCGGGACTCTGTGGATACAGGCCCACTAGGTCACTAGTTACTTGGGTTTTGCCGTCTTGATTTGCAGAAAGTCGTCTGGGTAAGTGGCGTGCAGTTGCGTGGATGTGGATGTTTAAGCATGGTTGACTACATACCCTCTGGTAAACTAACATAACTATGGAAAATCACCATTTTCAATGGGAAAATCCACTATAAATGGTCATTTTCAATAGCTATGTTAGTTTACCAGAGGGTAACCAATGATTCTGAAGCTTAGCTTTTGTTGGCGTGCAGGTGGTGAAACTTGCTGTTTGATCACACAACTCCCTGGATCAACTTTTTCTTCTGCCAATAAACCAACGCTGGTCTCATGGTGATGTTCCATGTTTATCCATGTTTTCTATCCGCGTGCCCACTGGGATTTGCATACAGAAACATGACACGTGCGTGCAGTGTGTGGTCGACATCCATCATCTTCAGTCGTATCAAACGGGCGTGCACAAGCTGATTTTCAACAAACAAACATGCTGAACATCAAAGAAAAATCACATTTTACCTCAGCGTGCGCAAGACATTTCTTATTTCAACTTATTTCACGAGGATCTTGTAAGATAGCGTGCGCATGGTGTTTTCATTTTTTCCGGGTGAAAAGCAAGCCGGGTGACTTGCCACTAATGCAACGCACACATGCGGGAGGATGACTTACTGCAACCACGGGTGACTAAACCCCAGCGCTTGTATGACCTAGATTCGGTTTACATGGGCACTTGATTGCATTGCAACTGTGTCACAAAGCTCGCGCAGCGTGGCAGAAAAGAGTTGCATTTGCAACTGCGCGAAGAGAAAAAGAAACATCGATCTGGATATTCAAATGCGACCACACCGGACCATACTGCTTAAATCTGCTATTGTTGAGACCTTGAAAGATAGCCCGTAGATCAGACATCTGTAGATCATTCCAGATCCGTGGTATGTGAGCAGTTTTTGTAGGAACCTCGAATGACCTCTACCACTGAAGTGTATTCAATACATACTACAGCTGCCAAGTGTGCCATTGTTGGGCAAAAAACAACTGATTGGAGAAATAATTCAAAGAATGCGAAATCTTAAGTCACATTTTTCTCCTTAATTTTTAGGATTAAGTCATCCAGGTTGGGTTTTGATGATAGATTTGATGATAGATTAGAATATTACAACCACCCAATTGATGTGGTTTTCGACACTTCATCCATCTCTAGGCGCCTGTTCAAAGAAACTCGATATCCGCTGTTGGCACATCTTTCTGCTGTAGCTGACCATAGGTTGGCAGATCTATATACTCCATGTTGCGACCGCGGATGAACCCCATACCCAAGAATTGGCAGGTCCATTCAAGGTGAATCCCTTATTTCGTTGGTTATCATGTTTATCGTCCCAATGTTTGGTACTTAAAAAGTAAAAAGTCCCCATCAACTCCCGACAATCCAGTGTTTGAGCATGTTTGAGCCAGAACAACAACACATCCATTGGTCCATCATCCGCATTGATGAATTCCTTACCATAGCCAAGAGAAACCTGAGACATCCTGAGACAAAATCAGAAATCAGATAGAAATATGGACAACTCCATTATTTTTCGGAGGGCCATTTATTTAGGGATTTTTTTTTTTTAGTTTAGGGATTTTTTTTTGGATTTCTTCCTGCTTACTCTATTGCCTCCTGCAGTGCTTCTCTGCTTCTTTGCTTCTATTCCTTTTTTT
>Ga0126342_10016407_pt1:2500-12904 | contig 12904 bp, 13 predicted proteins | sample Cyp1metagenome_FD_92528 | JGI IMG/M metagenome (GOLD analysis project Ga0126342, IMG submission 92528) | Coral microbial communities from Lord Howe Island, Old Settlement Bay, Australia - Cyphastrea 1 metagenome | ecosystem: Host-associated > Invertebrates > Cnidaria > Coral ... | reverse complement strand
TATAATATATAATATAATATATAATATATAATGTATAATGTATAATGTATAATATATATAATAATAATAATCATAATAATAATAATAGTAATGATGATAATAATAATAATGATAATAATATATAATATATAATAATAATATAATAATAATAGTAATAATGATTAATAATAATATTAATAATATACATATATATATATATATACATCAATCTAACGTTTATTGGTTAAATTCCTAGATTTGCTGACCACATTCCCCGGGAGGAATCGCAACTGCATGCTGATCTCTGGTCTCAACATCGACGTTGCTCCCCCGGGCAATGACTTGGAGGCCCTGGGAGCCCTGGGATTCGGTCTTCGGATGGCTTCCAGGACGGATCCTCCATGGGTCCATGATTGGTACCCCCTGGTATTTTAACTAACATAACTATGGAAAGATCCACCATGATCCAACATTTTTCATGGGAAAATTCACTCTAAATAGTGATTTTCCATAGTTATGTTAGTCATTACCAGAGGGTACCAATCATGACTCGCTACGATTCGCCGTAAACAAGCCACAGCTATGGAATCCGTGCTGATGTACCTATGATAAAATATGATAAAGGTGACGTTTAGCAATGACAATTGATCATGTGGGATTCACTCAATGCCATAAACCGTCCCCAAATGGTAGGTGTATGACTGGGTTTCCCACGGTATACATAGTTTTGATGGGAAAATTGATGAGGAACCACTGGTTTAATGGGGATTTCCCCATTGCTTTCAGACAAACCCATGTGAGCGAGAAGTTTAAAAAAAATGGTTGATTATGATTATCATTCTGTAATGGAGATATATTCGGATATATTTGGGATATGGATATGCATGATATGATAAAAGGATCTGTAACCAACAATAGGATTGTTGTTGGACCTTGTTGGTTTGTTGTTTTTAGTGGGATGTAAATGATGTAACTATAATTTCAAAGATTTGAACCATCAAACAGGAGTATATAATTATGATCCCTTGTGGTTGTTTGGTGATAGGTGGTCATACTACTACCTAAAATACGGGAGATGGTCAAACTCCACTGGGGATCCCCAGCAACCATCCAGGATCGCAAGGTGAAGCAACCAATTTCAAGGTCTGCAACTGTTCCGCTTATTTGGCGTTGCTATATAGAGCTAAATTAACTAAACAAATATATATATATATATATACAACATTATATAACATAAAACACAGAACTTGTTCTGTTCCATCAGGTTTCCATGAATCTCAGTCTTTATTTTTGTTTAACTAGTTCCAAACAAATAAGTAAAAGAGGTAGGAAACAATTGCATGGTGCAATCCATTCGGCGACCTCCCATTATTGTATGCGCTTTTCTCTTCGTCTCCTTGGCTGATTCAGTGGCGGTTTCAACCCCTCTTTAATATGATCTTCCCCACATTCCTTGGTTTGTGGTTCAAAGAGTTTTTTATCCCTGCCATGTTTTCGGGATGATACAACTATTTGATACCGGACCAGTTAATAAATTCTTCCAAGATTGATACAAATCATTCAATATATACCACATCCCGGGGTTTAGGATCCCAAGTGAGCGGCGTTTGTTTTTGACAGGATGTTTCGTCGCATAGCCTCCGCGAAGCCTACCTTTCAGTTAAACTAGCGCCGCGAAGACTGCATGAAGTCTGCGTAGCCTCACGTAGCCTCGCGAAGCCGCCTACGAAGTCTTGGTATATATGGTGTATAGGCCAGATACAACCCAACAAAACACTGGAGTGAAGGAGATGTTTTTTTTTGGTTGTTAAATACATAATAAATTATAGAATTCTCTATGTTGGATGATGTCGTTCAACATCGCAGGCGTTCCCGCAGACGATGTTCTTGCCTTGGGCGGTGACTCGGATGGCGATCTGCTAAAGATGGCGGTTTGAACAGAGGGTGTGTGATTTTTGAGGCCAACCGAAGGAACAAAAATGGGGATATTGGATATAATCTGATGTAATTGATAAGATATGATGTAATGGATATGACATGATGTAATGGATATAATATGATATAATGGGTATAATATGATGTAATGGACATAAGTTGATGTAATGGATATTATTTGGATGTAATAGTAGTAGATATAATATGATGTAATGGATTTAATTTGATGTATGTAATGGATTAATATGATGTAATTGATATAATATGATGTAATGGATATAGTATGTATGACGTAATGGACATAATGGATGTAATGGATGTAATGGATTTACTGGACGTAATGGATGTATATGGGAGACCTCAAACGGGCACTTGCTAAGCGTCAATGTCTTCTGGCAAACACAGCCTTGCACGTACTCGCCCGCGTCATGGTACATGATATCACCTCAACCTCACTTGCAACATATTTTGTCCAATCACGTCGGTGATGTGGTTCTGTGATTGCCATGTGGATTCGCATGCTTTTGTGTGATTCATTGTGTTTCACGTGATGTTGTATTATCAGGATAATTTTTGATGAACTTGTGGACACAAACCAGAGATTGACAGGACCCAGATTGAAGTCTAATACATCACTGGTAACAAATCAATTGGAGCACCAACCACAATGGGGGCGCGCATGGCGGGCATTTTTTGGGTGGCGCCACCAGAAGTTTTTGGCAACCGGATCCACATAGTTCAGACAGAGAAGACAATGGATACAGTAGATGATAACCTAGATTTAAAAATCATATAGACATTGTAATATCATGGTCTAAACTCAAAATCATATTGGTGTCTAGTTGGTGGTCTCAAATATTTCTTATTGTCAACCCCATTTGGGATGATGATGGATCCCCCATGTGTTGGCTATACCACCATTGCTCACCATTATATGTATATATGTATATCCCCAGTAAACACATATAATAACCCATATTATAATATATTATTATTATATATTGTCCAATATTAGATCCGTACTATCCCATGTGTTCAATATATATATAAATACATACATATATATATATATATAAATACATACATAATGTATACATATATATATATCATTATATCCCAATAACACCAGCACCTTTATCGTTTAGATCCTCATCTTAAATCATTTTATGGGATGCGAGACGTTCACGACATCCAGTGACAGGCCTATGTGCAGCTGGAAGATGGCTCCCAACGAGTTATCGAGCAAGATGCTCTGGTGTCGCTGTTACACAAGCAGCCACTGGAGAACAAGGACAGCTGCAGAAAAAATACTATCCTGTGTGAAAATTTTGTTGAATAGAACGCTTAATAGTGGTATACATATAGTGGAATACAATGGTATACTACGGTATACAATGGTTACTAGTGATTGATTATGGTTAATACATGTTAACAATGGTTAAGAATGGGTATACATACCCTATGGTACTTAAACATGGCTGGCTGGAAAAAGAACAACCAAATGGATGTTTATGGCTGGGAAAATCATCAAACTACATGGTGGGTTTTCCAAGACGCCACGTTTGACTATGGGAGGGTAGATGTTGGATATTATGGAGATTTGTCATGTGGACATAATCTTGCATGGATGGTGTTAATTTGTTGGTGGTAAAACGTGGAGATTTGATAGGGATCTATGCGCAACGTATATTTATCCAATATGGTTTGGGTTGGTCCTGCAATTCGGGATTTACCCTCATGATTATGTGGCCATTGAATGGTGGGGGAAAACTAAACATCTTGAGCACCCTATGTTTGAAGAAATCAATGTGGAGTCTTGCTGCGGTTCAGTGGGTAAACCAACGGTGAAGGAATGTGAAGGGCAGGTCAATGATGCTTCGTTGGTCATGTTTTTATATCAAGTAGAAATTTATATTAGCTTAGTCAACTAGTGCTCTGCTGGAAGGGTAAACCAACTGGTGAAGGGTAGCTTTGAAGGCCATAAAATATCCATCAATGATGCTTATGATTCTGGGAAAACTGGTGAACAGGAGGTGATTTCTGTTCTTCACTTTTTGCCATCGTCACAGAGAAATAGACTCACCAGCTGTACATGATGGTACCAGTATGTACCAGTAACATCGAACTTGTGAAGGTTGTCAAGTCACCCCAGTTCTCGCAGGAAAAGGGATGGCGTTAGCTGAACACCCCAGCCGTTTCTCATTTGGTTGGTGGTTTCAACATGTTTCAACGTTTTATTTTGCAGCAATCTTACTAACGGGGTGATGATGCCAATCGACTTTCACATCTTGTCAGGAGACGAAAACCACCAACCAGTCATTTCATTGTGTGATATAACCAGATCACCAAGGTACATGCGGATCAAGTGTGTGTGGGTGCGTGTGTGTGTCTGAAAATTGTCTATACACCTCAAATGGTCATTTTAATAGAGATAAAGATGATTCGCCAGTGGATTTAAGGGATAATTTCACCATTACATATACCCAACAAATCAAAATCAAAAAAAATATCTCATCGTTTCACCATAATAATCCCGCTTCAAAAACTCAACATATTGGTAAATTCACTGCTCAATCCTCATTTTCCCATGATTTCCTAATGAGGTCCCACATTTTCAGACAGACGTCTACGCCTTGAATGACCATGACACGTTGATCTCCACATGACTCTGCCCATCTGAGCTGTGAGCAGCATTGTTCACTGGTTCTATGGTTGATGTCTACATAAAGTATAATGGTTTTAGATATGGGGATATTAATCAGATATATTAATGGTGATATTACCATATATGGTGATATATATATATATTACTATATCATATAACTCTGATTTTATGAGTGACTATAGATATGGGGATATTACCATATTTGGGGGGAATAAACATTCATTAATCAGCTATTTTAGGGTACCTGGGGTGCCAGGGTTTTGACTCATAGCCATATTGATATTATAGACAATATTATGAACTATGAGTGAATAATATTGATATTCACATCTATCACTATTCACTACCTAGACATTGATATATGTATATACATATAGTTGTACTATACCTAGCTATATACCTAGCTATATAAACATTGTTATATAATATATAGTTGTTAGCCACTCACTAGTTATATAGTTATATATGTGCATAGTTGTATCAGTTTTGATTTATGGTGACAAACTGTTGCTTTCTACATTGTACCAGTCCATTTCGTTTGGGATTAGTATGACCCATTATGGGAACTATGAAAGAAAACCAGCTAGACAATCCAAAGCCTTCATCTTGGGAGGCGTTATGCCCATTTTGCTTTTGAACGTCCACAATGTGGGTAAAGAATCCATGGTGCCTGGTGCGTTTGGTTAGGGTCACCATTTCTGACGCTTCACTCATGAGTTTCTTTTCGCAACTTAGCATGTTTGAAACCATCACTTTTGTGGCAAACCAACCTTTTAGTGAAACATATGTTCAATGTCTGGCTTAAAACAACAGTTTAATATATTAATATACATGTGTATATATATATATATTACCATCTGGTTATTTAACATAGCCATGGAAAATGTCCCATTTATAGATGGTTTACCTATTAATAGCATGGTTATTTTCCATGGCTATGTTAGTCATAACCAGAGGGTAATTGATTACGATGTGACCATCACCTTTCAGTTCGATCGATGTCTGGAAACTTGTTCGCTTTGAGGACGCCCTCGATGTGGAACGGGGCTTCGCTGCACTCTCTACCCATCAGATGAAGAGGATGGGCTTGGGTGGGAATGGTTAAACCTCCAGTAAAGCTACAAAGATCAACTGGTTAATTATCAACTATACCACTTGAGGGTTGGCAAGTGACTGGAAGATACCCAAAAAGACGGGGGATGAACTGGTCATTAAATTTTGGTGCCAAAACCAGGGATATACCATGATATACCAAGGTTTTGACTCATATTTGAATCATATATCCATATATCCATATATATATATGTGATCCCAGTAAGATTAGAAAAAAAAAACACATCCTTAAACCACGGATGTTAGGTTGACTGGCCTAAATTGTTTGAGAGGTCCATGCATCAGTGATGACCATCCGGACTGGTTAGACCATCCAGATCCATATAGAAAATTATAGAAAATCAACATTGTACTACATCTGTATGATCATATATCTGGGTAAATTATAACGACCTCACTGCGACCTCACTATAATCATAGTTAGTAAGGGGAATCATCCCAAAATGGCCTTAATTCAGGTTAGTGAAATATTTTAATTTACCCAGATATATGCTCATCTAAAAAATATATACATTCCGTCATTCCCTCCAGGATTGTCTTCCACAACACTCGTGATGACAAGATGGATGAAGTGCGGGTGGTCTGAGGGCGACCGGATGTCAGCGGCGGATCCAGGAGCGACACATGGGCCTCCGGTGAATCGAGCCATGGTAAAACATGGTAAAACCATGGTAAAACCAATAGATACACATCATCATGACATCAATAAATGTCAATTTACAGAAGGAAAAAAACATAAGAAAGAAACACCTCAACGTAGAAAAAAATGAATGTGACTCATAAATGATCTAATGTGACTTAGGCATGAATAGAAATCAGATAGAAATCAGATGAAATCAAAGAGATTCAGGAGCGGTGTCACTTTATAGAGGTTTTTTCCAGACCCATGAGGTGCATGGCATCCAAGATGCGTGGCATCCAACTTTTCCGTCTACCGCGGCAAAAAAGGGGCTGCCACGTGGCTGATTTCCCAGTGATGTCTTGGTAAACACTGGTGCCCAGTTATTATATAATATATATTATATTTACATATATATATAGATTATATAAGATTATATATATATAATATTTTATATATATATAGTCTGTAGTATGATCTCCAGTTGTGGCTTTCCTGATGTTTGCGGATGTTTGCTGGTTTAGTTGCCAAATGACTCAGGTGTAATCGCAGTAGAAAGGCTGTCGAAGTCGGACTGCTTGGTCTGATTGTAAGGCTGCTGCGCATTGTGCATGTTGGTTACCCTGCCACGATCAAAGTGGGAATCGGATTTGAGGCGTTGCGATGATCATTTCAGAAACCAATCGATGTGGGCGAAGATCCAAGAACCAAACAACCGGCTGAAAACCCAAGGACACGTAAGAACAGTGCCAGGACGTGCCAGCAAATAGTCCCAAGTCACAATCGCAGAGCTTACAATGAAAAGAGGTGAACGTCCCTTGCCACGATGCGGAGAATGCTAATACAAGTCATAATGGAATATAGTAATTTATTCGAGGGCAACAGAAATTATGTACATGAAACCGCAAGCGTTGGTCACTTTGGGTATTAATCATATTAAATCGTCCAGTTTTGCTGGTGCCAAAATTCTAATAGACACCCATTGCCATGTGTTTGTTATTATGCATGTATATGCGATCTTCTCAAGTTTCTCCTCCGCATGCGGCTGCTATGTATGATTGAATGGAAGTCACATGTCCTGTTGCCAGCGTGACCAATTCACAATGCCATAGATATGCGATATTTACGGATGGCGACATGCCGCGAGCCGATCGCCAGAACATCAGGGGCGTTAAGAGTCTTTGCATATTGCACACCAAAAGAAACCTTCAACACGGGATGCCCGAGTTCTTGTTTGTTGTTCTTGTTGCTGCATTTTTCCCTCTTCTTATTCTTGTTCTTATTCTTGTTGTTTTGTTATTCTTGTTCTTCTTGTTCTTCGTGTTATTATGGTGCGTTTTCTCTTCTTGTTCTGCGTGCTCTTGGTTTGCCTTTTGTTCTTCTTATTGGTCTTCTTCTTGTTCTTATGTGTGTTATTTATGTTATTATTATTGTTATCCCTCTTGTTATTTATCTTGCTCTGCTTTATGTTCTTCTTGTTCTGCTGATTCATATTATTGTTTTCTGATTATTGTTATTTGTTATTGTTCTTCTTATTTTGTTATTAATGTTGTTCTTCTACTATTTTTTTTGTTGTTGTCGTTGTTGTCGTCGTTGGTGATGGTGTTCTTGGCGTTCTTGGCGTTCTTGGTGTTCTTGGTGTTCATTGCTGTTCCTTGGTGTTCTTGGTGTTCATTGCTGTTCCATGGTGTTAGTGGTGTTCTTGGTGTTTGTGGTGGTGGTGGTGGTGGTGGTGGCGGTGGTGGTGGTGGTGGTGGTGTCATTATTGTTATTATTGTTATTACTGTTATTATTGTTGTTGTTAGTGTAGTTGTAGTTGTTGGTGAAGAGAGTTGTGTCCACCCAAACATCCAGACAACGCTTGCAGAGGGACCTCCGTGGAGAACCCCATTGCTTCTGACATGACAGAACCGATCGTTTCCAAAGGATGGATGCATAAAAGCTGCTGCCACCTCTAAGTTGCGTATGTTGCGTTGAACCAAAGGTTTACACGTTTTTCTTCTTGAATGTTTACGCAGCTCCTTTCAAGAAACAACATGTTTGCTCGAATGTGTATAGTTCGAGCACATCCACACCACATATCACCACATCCCAGCCGAAAAACTCTTCAGAAATGAAGCACAACATAGCACAACAGACTTCGGAGCTGGCTCTAAAATGCGACGCGCAGGCAACTAAGGTATCCCAAGGTTAGGTAGTCATGAGAACAATGGGATGTTGATATGTTAGATGATGGCGGTCACCAAGGAGCACACCCGCTGCGTTGAGACTTAGGTTCAACCACGTGCTGCCGGGGTGTGATCGCAAAGCGTATGCGCAGCAAGTCTCAATGCCTATAAACTATAGATTTTTATACATTATACATACATATATATATATATACACTATCTTATAAAGGTATAATAGACATTCTCCACCTCCACACTAAATTGTCCTTTGATACATGCCAAGCCTGAGCCGTTTGTCGATGTTGTCTTGTGGTGTCAGGTTAATCTTTGCTGCTGGGGCTACTTTGTGCATTTTGTGGAGTTTGCGTCCTTTTGAAGGATGATTTGATGATTTGTTATGTTTTGTCATTTTGTTCATATTTGGTCAGCCTTGATGCATGGTATCACTGTCTGCCTGTAGAGTGACACGGACGTATGCCGACTTTTTTCGTGTGCTTCCTTGGATTGATTTCTTTCTATTCCAGCCTAGAAAGTCAAACCAAGTTGGATCATGTGGGCCAAAAGTATCCCTGTGATTACACCCAGCGCCAGAAATTGCCCTATCCAACACACTAACACTGCCTGCGGGCCCGCGTTGCAGATCCATGCATGATGCATGCTCAAACACTCAACCTGCAATATGGTGGTTTCCTAAAATTTAGGGGTACCCCCAAATCATCCATTCAAGTAGGATTTTCCCTCTATATACCTGACTTTTCTCCAAAGACCTTGTTCCTTGCTTTCTCTCATTGAGAGACGTTTATCCTGAACCGAAGGATAGTCGTCGCGCAGCTGTGACCCGGGTTTTCGGGCTTAATCGACTTCATTCCCACCATGCGGTGTCCAAGTACCCGCTACAACCTTTTGAGATATCATGTCCATATGAATAGATGTAATACTAAATGTAGTACTATTAATTATTAATTCTTATTTTTATTGTATAATGTATTATGTACGATTCTCTATATTCTGTCTATATTATTCGATTACAAATCTATACCCAGGGGATCCTGGTTCTACTCTTCGCCATTGTTCTCATGTAATTCTGAGACTTTGCCCGGTCACGCAAACCACACCGGAATCACGCCGACCAAGTTCACTACCGTACAACCGTGAAAGTGTTTGATCTGTGACACAAAATGTAGACGAGACATCAACGGTCAAGACGCGCAAAGGTACGATGACTTTGCCGCTCCACCGTTTGTCCTTTAAACGAGTACGTTGCGCCTTTCGATCGGATAAACAACAATCCAGACAGTACAATCGTAATACAGGCGTTGCCAGCATTATAGAACGAAACTAGGAGTACAAAAGTACCGTAAAATAATAAACTTTTGTACTTCTCCTTGACACGCTTCCGCACGGATTCGGATGCCTGTTCTATAATTAATTTGGCTGTTCTATAATTCTGGCACTGACTGCTTAGACATTACGTGAAATACGCCCATATGTACATATTACACAAATTTACACAATACATCTACTGTGGACGTGGGGTACCCTTTGCGAGCTCCGAAACACACATTTTTTACAAAAAAAATGGTCGAAGGAAGCTTAGAAGTCAAACTTCCGAGAAAATGGACAGATGGAAAAGCAGAGGTGGGAAGAGTCAGAGAAGAGAAAGGAAAAAGAAAGAGGAGAAAGAATCAGAAGAAAGAAGATGCAGGGGCGCCAAAAGGTAGAAAAGTTGCGAAACGCTGTGTTTTGCCAATGTTTTGTGGTTCTGGAGAAAAGTAGGCTGGCTAAAGCGGCGAGTGCGGAGCCATCTGGGGAGATAAGATATCAAAAATTGCACGCCGTTGCGGCGCCAAGCAGATTTCCAAATATCAAATGAAAATGCAAAAAACGCGCAGGTCCGGAGCATTTTTGGAAGTTGAGATGTTGAA
>Ga0126342_10016406_pt1 | contig 12906 bp, 12 predicted proteins | sample Cyp1metagenome_FD_92528 | JGI IMG/M metagenome (GOLD analysis project Ga0126342, IMG submission 92528) | Coral microbial communities from Lord Howe Island, Old Settlement Bay, Australia - Cyphastrea 1 metagenome | ecosystem: Host-associated > Invertebrates > Cnidaria > Coral ... | reverse complement strand
TTGCGAACGGTTGCGAACGGTTGCGAACGGTTGCGGACGGTTCGGCAACGTCGAGCGAACACACCCTCAACCCCCAGACCCCCAGAGTGAAACGGGAACCCTTGCTACGCATTCGGGAAAAAGAACAGCAAAACAACTGAAAAGAAATAGAATTGAGAGAGAGAGAGAGAGAGACTCGGTCTCAGTAAGAACATGCAAATCAAGAAAGGGATGGACCACAGATTTATGATGAAAGAGTTGGCAGTCATAAATTGTGTAAATGCAAGCAAGTTGACTTTCCTGGTTTCATTTGATTGGGATGGATCTTATTGAATTTATATAGTTATATGATATATGTATTTGTGTGGTGTCTGGAACAAGAGTTCTACTATAAACATACACGCCATATTTGCAACTTCTCCGAACTTTACACTCAATGTCACACTGCCGTCCAGTTATGCCAAAGCTGACATAGACACAGACGCAGACTATGATTTGCTTGTGACTAAGAGCTTTAGCATGGTCATGAGATGTCGTGATACTATCTTGTGGCTGATGATGGTCACCGTCATATCATTTCGCAGAAAAGACATGATGAGAATGAAGATGATGAACATAATGGAGATTAAAATAAAGATTGCTGTAGGGGTATAATGGTTATTATGATGACAAAGGGTACCCTAGTAAGAGCAAGAAACACCTATGACGGGAAACCAGCGATCAATGTTGGCGTCATCATTGAGAAAGAGGCTATCAGCATGCCACCTGCGATTATTGTGCATGACAAGACATGGTTGCAATCTCAAACGGATACAAACTTACATGTGCCAACCGTTCTCCCAACCGTTTCATTTCCTTTTTGGCGTTCCCATTGTGAATCTCCATTTTGTTCTCCCAGGAAATGCTCGGCCGCGCTCTTGCTGCCTGAGATGGATAAGACTTTCAGGCAAATCTGCACCGGCTATGTGGCTTGCAGCTGGGGCATCTGGGGCATGCGGGAAAACCACTGTAGTTTAAAGGCTAGTTGATGTAAAAGCTAGCTTGCGTAAAAGGCAACTTGTGTCAAGGCTGGTTGGAGTCAAAGGTAGTAGGTGCAAAAGACTCGTTTGTGTAAACCAAAGCCTGCAAGTATCTATAGGACTATAGGGATTATCAAGCATCAAGCACAATGGGACAGCCATTTCACGAAACATCTTAAGGGATGCTACAATGCAAAGGTTCTTTAGTCGGTGAGTGTTGACGATGCACTGAACGAGTCTCGGTCTGCGAGGCGGAAATTTGTCACCGGCCTGTGGGGATGCGGAGCATTTCGAGGGGAGCCGGAGCTGAAACTCTTGATCCAATGGCCTCTTGGTATCTCTTGGTATCAGTTGGTTGCATGATAAACATTGATAAACTATTGACCTTCTGATCTTGCGAGTATGCATTTCAAAAAAAACCTTTCAAGGAGGCAAAAGTTTGATTGCAGTTTGCGTCACTAGAATTGATATGAATTGATCATTGTCTGAAAGCATGCCTTGCGGTAAATCCACTACTGCAGTGAAATCATGGAAGAGTCTTGTCATGTGGAGAAATGCCGATGTCCATATGTCTCATTGTAAGGATCAGCTGTTCAATGGAGCCATCCATTCAATCAATGGTCCGAGCCCTTGCCAGTCAAGGGTCCTTACCTGTTGGAACTTGAGATGTGGCTTTTTGATGCTTTTTGCAGTCTGGCAATATTCTTTGCAGTTGCAAAGTCAGTGTCGTTTTCCAATGTACAGGGTCATTGACCTCCGAAATCACTTCATGGCTGTCTTGGTTTGTTGATCCAGAACAAAAAGAAAGAACCTCTCTGTTTTGGCCCCCCCTGGTGTCATTAGCCTGTCCCAACTCCACACCAATTCCTTGTATCAAAACAGCAGTGCCGAGGTTTTTTGTCCTTTTGACCAGAAGCAGAAGTTGATTGCCAAGGGTCTGTTGAGGGTGCTGGAGGTAATTGGCCAAGCATCTGTGAAGCTGCTAGACTGAAATAAGTATATTGCCCAGAGGAGCAGAGGAAACCTAGAGCTTGGAAGGGTTATTTTGAACGTTTTTGAACTTGGACCCACTTTCTGAGGCGAGTTCTTGACATTCTTGTCACTTGGCAATGCAGAGTTTCGTCAAGCATAAAGATCTGAAGATCCTGTCTGACAGTGAATCTGTCTTACGTGCAATTGATCGATTGCCCCCAAATTATTGATGAGTTTCGTGAAGCGATCCGTCAAATTCCAACTCCTGGCAACGACTCATTAGCCACTTGTAACGTATCTGTCCAACAAATCTGCCGCACTCAGACAGACCTGCAGCTGAAGCTGAGGAAGATGCCAGATTCGCCAAGTCAAATGACACCTTTGCCTTCGTACTCTCACAGTTCGAGGAAGCAAGTTGTGACTGGATAGCATTTGGGAACAGAAGGGCAGGCATTAATGCAACAAAACCATACGAAACCATGATCTCTGCTGATGCTTTGGGGTTGGCTGCAATGGACAGGCAACTTTACCTTGCTGTTGGCCGAGGATCGTTTATGGTACCTCTCTTGGAGTCCGGCAGAGTGATTGCAACGTTCAGTTCCTGCCAGAGATCATACTGATCAGACCATACAAACCTGCAATACAGTTGTCATCAGTTGTCTATGCGTACTCAAGCTGCGAGCTTGATGTACATAGCTGAAGACGGAGTGTAGGCAAGAAGCTGTGGCCAGCATGGAGCTGATGCGTTCAGCCACACCCATGCAAAATCAATGCGCCACATGGATCTCACATGTACGTAGCCCTTTCTGATACGTGTTTTGAGACTTTTCTGTCATGTGCCTCTTTCCCATCTGGATGGATCATGCATCGAAGACCTTGTCACTTGATGTCACTTGATACATTTGTGTTTGCACACTGAGGACCCTTCTGAAACGAGCACATGCAAGCACTCCCTGCATCCAACAGCCGTTCGTGGCCAGGCAACGTCAGCCTTGGATGCCGAGTCTGAGGGCATGGTCCAGGAGGCGCCACAAAATCTACCGCGAACGCACTGCATTGCTGAGTCACTGAGTCCTTTGCAGATTTTGCAGACCCAGGCCCTGGAACAACTGATGAAGCAACGACAAGGAAGGACCTTCTTAGCAACTTGACAGGCTTTTAATTTGAATGTGATTCAATATGATTCAATATGATTCAATACGATTCAAGTATCATGAATCCTCTACATTTCTTACGGGTACGATTCTTTTTCCAGACAGAGGGCTTTCTCAAGTTCCCCTACTCCTCTCTGTATTCAGTTTGCCCCAAATTAGCACAGGATCCTGGGACTTCTGTATGCTTCTAATCCTGGGCCATTCCCTGACTGAGAAGGATACCTTGCAACTTTGAAGCCGATAAGACGAAGTTGACGTGGTTTGGAAGAAAGCAGCAACAATAAAAATAACATGCTGCAAACACCAGTTTTAAAGCTCTCATTCTGTGCATCTTGTTTGCGCAAGTCTTCCAGAACATGCCGGGAAACGTTTTCTACAACACCCACTCTCATTCCGGAGTGGCAATGGTAAGTGCAAGCGAAGGCCAACCTCCCCTCCACCCAGCACACCCTCAAACTCGTGTCCACTGTAGCATACGTAGCATCATGCAAACTTCAGTGAAGACGGTATGCAGTCGAAGTCGTGCACAGTATAGCAAAACACGACACTGGGGGTCATCTACAACGACTCAGGCACAAACAGGAGATGGTATTGTACAGAGGGATCAGTGAAAAACAACTGGCTGCTTCAGGTTTGTTCACATCCCATCTGTCCATCGCTTTCCAGCTGTGGCAACTGCAAGGTCATAGCACATCGTCTATCGACGGTGAAAGATGCGGATCTGATTGTGGCACAGCTGCAAACGGTTTTGTCTAAAAATGGGGTATACCCCCAAATAAAGTTTTTTTTTGGGTGAAATGATGATTCACCGATTCCCCATCTGATTTTTTTGGATCGGCTATTTTCAGACCCAAATGGCGGCCTAAACCTACCATTTGGGGATGGGTTCTACCGACCATTTATGGCAATTCAGGGATGGTTTGCTGATTTCATTGTTCTGTTTGACCTAGCCATTACCCAAATGAAGTTTTCTTCAAAGGGTCTGAAAGTTTTGAAGCTGACAGTTTCAGCGTCTGAAGCGCACCTTTTTTTGCTCCTCTTTTTGGAATACGTGAAGCTCACAATACGTTGATCTTGGGATATCTTTGAGCGTTGCCAAGGTGGTCCTGAGTGCTGGGGAATGCGTTGAAACCGGCACTCACAACGACTTGTTGGCCAAGGGAAGTGCCCGTAACTCAGGCCAAAGCGAGCACAGCAATCCTCGTTGAATGGAACCGCCTTGAAAAAAAAACAGTAGGTGCAGTAAAACATGATGAAACATGATAAACACTAAGAACTGTAGTTTTCAGCCAGCAGCTCCTTATTGCAGCAACATCCCCTTTACAGCAATTGTAGGACAGCTGTCCTTGCACTCTGAGGTGTACAAAGATTTGGTGCAAAGGCAGCTTGACCTGAGAAAGTAAGCCAAATTCAGCTTCCTTTCATTTCGCAAGCTTTTCATACTGCTTCGGTTTGCTTCCTCTTTCCTACGTGTTAAAAGTCTCGAATGTTTCTCTGCCGCCCACGGATGAAAAGCAATCTCCGTGTTGATGCAGCGTCAATGAAAGAGCTGATCTTGGCGATCAACACATGGTTTTCCATGGGAGAACGTGGCAAGCCACGGACCCATACGGACAAGCACCTTGATGCTCCATGTTCAGAATGACAAGGTGTTGCCTTTCGCTGTTGGCTTGATGGACAGTGGGCTGGACAGTGTCACACTTTTTGCAGGAATTCTGCAGGAATTCTGCCCGAACAGAAATGTCGAAGGATCTGGAACAGAACACGGAGAAAGAAGAGACCAGCGGAAAGCAGTATAGTATATTGGTATATTGATGGGTACCTTCACATTGTCACATACCTGCAATACTTTTAGTTAAATTCAAAGTTAGCCATTTTGAACCCATGGCCGCATTTCTCCCGTTGTTCTGCACAAGGGGCTTGGACTCACTTGTATCCTATTGAATTTCATTGGAGTTGGCTCAACACATGTGAAAACCAATGGTAATTTTGTGGTAATATATGAATATTATTTAATATTACATATGTACATATGTATATTTATATAGTAGTAAATACTAATTGTATATATATATATACACACATAATGTATACACATATATACACATATGAAGAATGTGTATGGGGACATACATCCATAGATTACATAGACAACGGTTTTGATGTTCACCGCACAGCTTGGCTCAAGACCAACGAGCACAGCGACACGGAGCTGTTGAACTGAGTCCCGAGCCCAGTTCAACTGGTCATATCACGAGACAAATCCGAGACATTGTGACATAGGTTTCATTGAATGATATATAAATAATAAACAATATGACTATATATATACATATGACTTTATGAAACTTGAAGTCTTTCCAAAGCTGCCAAGGTGAGCAAATCCATGGACCGAGGTTTGGACTTAGCGTGTTTGAAATGTTGACAGTGAGCCGTGTGAAGTTGTCGTGGCAGGCCCTCGGCCACGACAACAAATGCGGCCGCCGGCCCGGGGCCGACGGAACAATGAAGAGGAGGCAGTGTCAAGTGCGTTTGTCCCTTGTGATCCCTTGTGACACATGACCCGATTCGGTCAATCTTGAACCAAAATCACTAATTAAAGCCAATGGGTATAGCAGGGAAGTGAAGAGACATGTCTTTGAATGACCAGAAGCTCTACTTGTTCTCCCCAAGCGAAATCTCAACGGATTCCGTTGGGTGAACTGACCTATGGCCATATTACAGCAACCCCATTGAGCTGCGACTGGGATGACCCTAAAATTGGGATCCTTGGCCGAACAATGGCATACCATTATATCCCCTTATAACTGGGCTACACAATTGCATCGACAATTCCACAGGTTTATCGAGTTGGCTTATTTTCAAATCTTTAACGGGATGGTCATACGCCTATAAAGAAAGGGATTATTCGGAATCCACAGTAGTTGGTATGATCATCCCCTTCTATTGGAAATCCTATGGAAATGGGGAGTGTGTATTTGTCTCTATAACTCGTGTTCTCCCCATCCCTTATAACGTTTTTTTTTTTTTTTTTCCGATTCTAATTGCTATGATAATCCCCTACATATAACATCATATACATGTATATATATATAATATATACGTATTAATATAGTAATAGTGTTATCATGTGTTATCCCCATCCCCCCATCCCCTCATTGGGGGATTCATCGCTGCCAGGGCCCGGCAGTGCGCCGGAGCTCCTCAGCTCCGGGCCGTGGTCGTGAGGCCGTCCAGGCGATCGGGGACTGAACTAATTTTGGAACATACCCTCTGGTAATTTAACGTAGCTATTGAAAATGGCCATTTATAGTTGATTTTCCCATTGAAAATGGTGATTTTCCATAGTTATGTTAGTTTACCAGAGGGTAACATGGATGGAATTTTCAAACCTGATGATTTTAGGCTAGTTGTGAAATGATGTAGTTCCTAGTTACTGCTTTTTTTTTTGAATGATGTACAATGATGTCGAATCACACGAATTTTAAGGTCATCCTGATATGATGGAAACATGATGAAATGTCATGCAGCATGCTCCGACATCATCCATCATAATCCATAATCCATGGGGAATTTCCAGGTAGACTTGACATCGTTGTGGATATTTGTTTGTCATTGAAAGACTGTTTGCCCAAAGGCTGCCCCGGAGCCCCGTCGCGAACGACGCCGGGCAGCGTCTACGGGTCGGCCGTCGCAGAAGCCGTGAAATCCTCAGATCTGTTGAGAATCTTAATCCATCGGTTGCCGCCGATTTATCTCATTTTACATCTATCAATATCTATCAATATCTATTCAATCTGTTCATAAAATGTTCATAAAATGTTCACCAGTTTGTCATTCTTCTGGATGATTCTTGGTTGTCCATGATAATCCGTTACAAGAAAATCAAGAAAACGGGTAAAGCAAGCAGCTAAGGCAGCGCCCCACACCCAAAAAGAAGGATTGGTCTCATCCTGAAGGCCAGGGCTCCTGAAGGAGGTTGGATTTGGTACAGTTTTGGACAGTCCCCGAATGGCCTAAATGTTTTTTTTCAAAGGAGTTGTCACAATGAAGAGCTGCACCAGAGACTCTCTGGTGTCCTCTACACGACTTGGCTGGCTCGGCACGGACAAGTGTGGACAAAAATCAGCTGGAACTGCTGGTTTAAGTTTTCAGCACTGTGAGGAAAGAAATTCGACGAACTGGAAGTGGACAGCTCAGTCGATGGCACCTTGGCAGCACTTGCTTCAAGTCCTCAAAGAAATTTATCATCTCAGTATACTGTAATTCAATCAGCTTTGGGCTTTGCAGAGCCCGGTGTTGAAATTAAGGTGTTTGCATTTTGCCCACTTTTGAAGTCTCCCTGCTCCAGCAATTAAACGAGACCGAGGTGTCGTAGTGAATGTCGGTGACTACGGCGTCTTTGCAGACATTGGATTTGAGCAGAATGTCATCTTGGCTATTCCAAGAAGGCAATCGAATGCAGACACAGCTTGTCAAAATGCCCTGATGCAGGCTAATTGAGAATCAAGGACTTCTGGCCAATCTTATTGTACAGGAGAAATCTAAAGAGCACGTGAGTCCCAAATTCCTTTTTTTTTGAGTAAACAATTCTTGAAAAATGGAGCTGAAAGCAAAGTGTGCACAGCACTGCAAGATTTTTCAAGACATGGTGAGTTTGACACGGGCCACACGGGGATAGGTTTTGGCGCCGCTTCCGCCGTGGCGATGTGCTGGAGGAGCACAGATTTCTACTGTGCAGTTGGATATGTTCTTTCAACTAGGACTGCTAGGACGGTTGGGATCATCTTTGAATTTCTTTGAATATGTCCCAGCAAATTTTGATCAGTCAGATCAGTCAGTTTCTAGCCTCAAAACCTCAAAGCCGCAGTTTCTTCAGGACATGAAAGTTGTCTCCGTGGACCTCAAAGCGCGCAGGGCGACGGTCACGGTCCAGGAGCGATGTGCGACTGATCTTTCGAACATGAGACTTTTTGGGCGGATTTTCCTGATATGTGTTTATTCATTCTGATTATATGATATTGTATGGGACCCCATATGACATTATATGTATTATTTTCATTTCAATCACAATTATATATATACACATAATTATACATACACATATACATATACGTGTGTGTATATATATATACACACTATATACACACACAATATATATATATATATATATAAACGTATATATATATACACGTACATATACGTATATATATATATATATATATATATATATACATGTATATATATATAGTATATATGTGTGTGAAATATATATTACATATTCTTATATACAATCATCTGATATAACCACAGCAAAACCATGCAAAACCATGTGTTTGCAGTGCAAGGTTGCAACAAATTTGGTGTCAGGACGTTGAGGAAGCGCTGCAAGGAAGCCGAGTTCCACTTGAGGACCCAGCCCGTATCATCAACACAACGAGCTCTGCGCCTTCGAAAAAACATTGATGAAACAGGGCTCAGTTCCACTGCACTACATCACATGGAAGGAGCTTCAAGAAGGAAACTACGTCAATGGTGTTGTGGATTCAAAAAACCAGCCTCTCGGATACATTCGGAGAATTTCGCCACCAGCGGAGTTGCAATGGTGGGGCGGCTAATTCTTTTCCCTGAGTGAGCTGAGTCAGGTGAACACTGAATTTTGAAGGTTCAACAATGTTCAACACACCAGAGGTCCTCTGTTGATCGGCAAAATCTGCAGCTATTTCTGCCGTTGTTTCGAGGTATGGCATTTTTGTGAACATCGGAGCTCACCTTTGTCATGGCCGCCTATCAGTGCCACGCTTTCTGGGCAACCAGCTCATCAGGGGCCAGGCTCGATAGAAAAGATGGTCCCTTTTTGGAGATGAGATGGAAACATCATCAACCACCATCTCTACATATCCCTACCATTTTTCCCGAATGCGTAGCAAGGGTTCCCGTTTCAGTCTGGGGGTCTGGGGGTTGAGGGTGTGTTCGCTCGACGTTGCGTTTACGACCGCAACCGTCCGCAACCGTTCGCAACCGTTCGCAACCGTCCGCAACCGTTCGCAACAGTCCGCGTGAGGGCTGTATGGCCGTGCCTATGGTAAGTTCTGCAAAAGGGGTCACTTTTGGAGGTTGCGCATATCGCGTTGCTTCGTTTCGCGTGGCAGGTGTGGCACTTCGTGACATTCAGACGTGTGTCGAAAGTTGTGTTGTGTGGCAGGTGCAATACTTTTGCGACGTTTTCAGAAGATGAGTTCCAGTTTTCGTGGCAGGTGCAGCACTTTGGAGACCTCCATCGTCATTTTGCGTGGCAGGGGCAGCACTTTAGACGTGTCGTGTTGCGTGTTTTGTGCGAATCGCATTGTCAGGGCTGCGTCAAGGTGCAAATTCCATTGCAGGCGTGGCGCTTTGTGAGAGGTGATGAAAATTGACGGACGCTTCGCACGAAACATCGATTTTGGAGGTTCATAAGAAAAATCGTAGGAAAACGTCGAGTTTGAAGCTTCAAAGTGTGAAAATTGGAGGAAGTCTCGCACGAAATGCTTGTTTTAATGCTCCAACGTGTCTCGTCTCGAGTCTTTGGTTTTCCTGTGGCCTCGCCGTGTCTATGGGGGAAGCTGCCAAACCTCTCCTTTTCGAAGGTTTCCAAGCAGGTTGTCATATCCTTTTTTGTGGCAGGCATGGCACTTTGTGACATTCCAACCTGTTTGACAACGTGTCGAAAGTCGTTTTGTGTGGCAGGCGCAGTACTCTTGCGCCGTTTTCACAAGATGAGTTGCAGTTTTCGTGGCAGGCGCAGCACTTTGGAGACTTCCATCGTCATTTTGCGTGGCAGGCGCAGCACTGCAGACGTGTGCATTGCGTGCTCTACACTCCGCGCTCCGCACTCCGCGCTCTGCACTCCACCCTTTACACTTCACACTCCACACTTGACATTCCACAGTTTACACTACACTTTCCACTCTACACTCTACACTTTGCACTCCACACTCTACACTCCACACTCCACACTGTACACTCCACATTCCACACTTCACACTCCACACTCCACACTTTACACTCCACACTCAACACTTTACACTTTACACTCCACACTTCGCACTTCACACTCCACAGTCTGCACTCTGCACTGTACACTGTGCACTGTACACTGTACACTCCACACTCGACACTTTACACTCCACACTCTACACTTTACACTCTACACTCCACACTCTACACTCCACACTCCACACTCCACACTCCACACTCTACACTCCACACTCCACACTTCACACTTCACACTCTGCACTGTACACTCCACACTCCACACTCCACACTCCACACTTTACACTTTACACTCACACTCTACACTTCACACTTTACAATTTACACTCCACACTCTACACTTTAAACTCCACACTCCCCACACTACACTTTACACTTTAAACTCCACACTCCACACTCTACACTTTACACTCTACACTTTACACTCTACACTCCACGCTCCTTACTTTGCACTCCACCCTCTTTCGCATTCCAGAGTCTACAGTGCGCTGGTACGGTAACAGGGGAAACATGTAGACTGTTCAAACATTTTGTTTCGCAAAAGTGTTCTAGGTGACTGCACTCGGGTTCTTGGGCTGCATCTTGTTTTTTCCTAACAAGCCGTCAATGTCCTTGGAAGGGGCATGAGTGGCAGGTCTTGCGAGATCTTTGCATTGCCACCGTGGATGTGGAGAACAAGCGGGTTCGGATCCCTATGAGTTGTGGCGTGTTGTAACCACCATCGAACCAGCGTATTTGACTAAAACCTTACCCACTTGATGCAACATTCTATCAACATGCAGACCTCTGACATTAATCTCTCACTGGGATGACAGTACAAGGTCCGTCTGATCCTCGAGGATCTGGAATCTGCAATTGCCGTTGGTATCCCGGAGTGTCAACCCACTTTGAAGCCAAAAGCCGGAGTGGTGCACCCTCTGGCAATTTATATAACATAGCTATTGAAAATGGCACATTTGTAGATGATTTACCTACTCAAACTGGTGGTTTTCCATAGCTATGTTAAATTTCATTAAATAACCAGAAAGCACTATAATTATATCAGAGAATTCTGACTGCCAAGGACCCAGAGATGGTGTCTCTCCAGACGCTGACAATGGACATTGAACCCGGTAGTGAAAAAAAGGAGGCGAAGGCTCAGCAGCAGTTGAAGTCTCCATACTGTACTGAATTTTTGTTTTATTTTTTCTAAGTTTTAGAAGCCTTTGGATACCATAAAATCTTAGCTCTGCCAGTCGCTTTCAATTTAAGAGTAAAGGGTCAAGCAGCCAGATAGCCAGGTTGAGACGGAAACCAAAGCACAGCCTGCGTCAACAGCTCAGTTCTTGCCCAACTTTGCTGGAAACTTAAGTAACAAGTTTGACCGTGACATACTGTCATCATGCCAACAACAAAGGGGCGAACAGTTCCAACAACGATTCGAAGGCGCTAACATGGAGAAAATTCACTGAGTTTGGCCGAGGTCTGAAAGGCGTGCTCCCAAGGCTCGGAGTAAAGCTCCCAAGGCCAGAAAGCATGTCCCAAGCTCCCAAGTGATCCCAAGCATGGGCTGAAACAGGATATGGTACCGGGCTCGCAGGACTGGTAGGATACTTCCCTGAAACTGGACACAATGCGCAGTGTGACCTTATGACGTTGCGCTATTCTTCGACAAATGGCGAAAGCCAGGTGGAAGAGCCCAAGAAGGACTGAGCCACCGGATCCGCCGAACACATGGTGCAAATGTCCAAGTTCATGGATGGGACAAATGGACATGGCATGACAAGTCTGCGCCGAGCAGAGCGGAACATTTCACGTCTATTCAGCAAGTGAAGGTTCTCAAACCATGATGCTAAACAAGTTTCTGGCCCAGAGTAGGGACTAGGTCAAAAGTCTATGTTCAAAGTGGTTCACAACGTTCAGAATGCTTGATTGTTTGAAAGGACTTGTCCCTGGCAGTGGGCGACCTTGTAGATGGTGTAGTTGTTACCATCAACAACAAGGGCGTCTGGGCGACTTTGCTGCAACTCAGTGCCTAGTGATCCAGGCCTCAAGGATGACTTGCCTTGGATGGCTGAGGTAGACATAGGAGGTCCTGAACGTGCTTTGCTGGAGGTGCCAAAAGCACGAGTTGGTAAATCGACAGAACCGTTCAACTATCGTAATGTTGGCTTTGAAGATGCTGCCAAGTCGTCTCAAGTTGTATTAGATATTGCCAGATCATCAATATCCACATTTCGGGAACATGATTTTGCTGCGCAAATCCATATTTGTCATGTGGCTGTTTTGCTGCGCAGGTGCCGCCGGAGCTGAAGAGTGAGTTCCGACGTGGTGATGGTGTTCAGGGCATGCGCGTGGAGGACCACAATTGTACAAAAGATGTACTTGCGTAACACAAGCCGTAGCAAAGGAGTGGACAATATTGGAATGAATGAGGTGAATATATATATATATGTATATATATATATGTATATATATATATATATGTATATATATATATATGTATATATGTATATGTGTATATATGTATATATGTATATATATATATGTATATATGTATATATATATGTATATATATATATATGTATATATATACAGATGTATATGTACATATATATGTATATGTATATTGTGAAAGGTCCAGTTGACATGTGATCACATGCATTCCATTCGCCTTCGTCCGAACTGACCGCTACATATCTCCACCAACAGCGGTGGGAGGGAGCGGACACATGCGTCAAGGACAAAACAGGCAGGGCTTGTGGTAGGGT
>Ga0126342_10016405_pt1 | contig 12906 bp, 10 predicted proteins | sample Cyp1metagenome_FD_92528 | JGI IMG/M metagenome (GOLD analysis project Ga0126342, IMG submission 92528) | Coral microbial communities from Lord Howe Island, Old Settlement Bay, Australia - Cyphastrea 1 metagenome | ecosystem: Host-associated > Invertebrates > Cnidaria > Coral ... | reverse complement strand
AGGTAGGTAGGTAGGTGGATAGTCAGAGAAAGAGAGAGAAATAGTGAGAGAGATCAATCACCTTTCGCTCCATCAGTGGCTTCGCTCTGCCATCCCTGATTCACAACAACCAACCCTCCTATAGGTTTCCTATTTTTGAAACTTCCGCCACCGCCTTGTGCGGTACTACTGGTAATTAGGGGGGTACTCCTCCAATAGTCATATTCTAATACTTAAATGGTACCCTCCCAATTAAACAGCCCAGGGGTTTATTAATCCAGGGTCGACATTAGGCAACAACATGTGGGGAGTTAAACATCAAAAATGTGGGCAAACCAACAAGATATCGGGAGTTAAGTATCATGAAAAGGGGTAAAGCAACAGCATGCAGGGAACTCAACGTCAAACATATCGGTAAACCGGGTAATTAAATCAACAAAACAAACATGTATAGATTTAACCTTTATAAATGTAGCAAACCAACCGGTGGAGGCTAGTTTAACCCAGGAATTTCAGTCATCCCAGCTGAATGCTTATCATGGCAAATGGCTGGTGATGTTGTCAAGAATAATACATGTTAGTGGCTCAATCATTTGTTTGGGGTGAATTACCATGACCAGTATAGTTGTTGATTAGGCGAATGAGTTTAATCCTGAGACATCCAATCGCAAATCGATGTTTTTTTGTGAATCATGCAGTGTGTGTTTGGTATAAAATCATGGTTGTTGTTGTTGTTTTTTTTCGTCAAGTCAGTTTCAGCCAGATTAGACGAAGTGTGCCACCTTTGCTTCGAAGCAGTGCGGCTTGCCGCGGCTGTACTTGTTGCTGGTGAGATCCCAATGATTGGTGACCAGATCATCAATATGTATACCAATCTGTTTTTCCTTTTACTAAACCTTTCCTCAACAACAACAACTCGCGCAGATTCGAGTTGTTTTTTTTTGGAAATTTCAGATTGGTCAATTTGACTTGGAAAATTGCTGGCCTTAAATCCATACCTGGTTGGTGGTTTGGAACATTTTTTGCCATATATTGAGAAGAATCATCCCAACTGACTTTCATATTTTTCAGAGGGGTAGGGCTCAACCACCAACCAGATAAATATCAATCCCTGTAGATAATAGGGTCAAATCCCGTTTCAACTGTTTGATGGTGAAATCACCAACCAGATACAGTATCTTTTTTCCTCTAAAGCTGATGATTTTCTCCAGAAATCTGGGATCAGATTGGAGGTGATGCTGCGATGCTTCTCACTGGCAACGTGGGTGATGTAAGTTCCACTCTTAGTAAAAAGACTTGTAGGTAAGGATATAAAGCATATTGATCACTTCTCATAGTATCATACCGATGTTTAGTGACTGTTTAGTGTTGAAACGGTTTAGTGACTAGTGGGTGTACTTCTCCAGTTTTTCCATGTTGATTCCCATTTCTTGGTGGTAAATCTCCCACCCAAACCACGCGCGGGCGTGGTGCCAGCGCGATTGGTTGATGGTCGATGGCTGCATACCATGTGGGCTAAACCCCTGGAAAAATCCCTAAAAATCCATCAATTTCGAATATGGTCAATGGGAGATCTTCAGGATCCTAAAATGGAGCTACCGATTCCATATATGTTTGGCCTATTTTTGAGGCCTAAAATTCAGGGGATATACCCCCAAAATATGGCCAGAAATATGGTACGTTTACGTACCTCCATCAATTGGATCCTTTTTTATTCCCATTGAGATGGTACATCAATTATTTCTATTGCAATTTTCAATATCTTAAAAATATGGCCAGAAATATGGTACTAACGTACCTCCATCAATTGGATCCTTTTTTATTCCCATTGAGATGGTACATCAATTATTTCTATGGCAATTTTCAATATATAACTATGTTAAATTACCAGAGGGTAAAAATGATCCGTAGCTCATTTTTTCACTAAATGGGCCATCTATACCGTGCGGGTGTTTCTACCGTGCAAACATCTAAAAATTTAGCTGTTTGGTGTTTTCCGTATATACCCCCATTTGACATGGCATTTTATCAAGACATACATATCAACTTGGACAAAGATGTGTGATTCCACTCTGTATTTGCCTTTCGGGGTTGCTAGATTTCACGATCTACCCTGCTGGGGAGGGTGTACCCTCTGGTCAACGTTTACATAACGAACTAGAAAATCCACCCATTTTTGGGTAAATCCACTATTTCGACTGGGCCATTTTCAGTAGCTTTTTGTAAACGTTTACCAGGCCGGGTAATTCTATGTCTCCCGATTTCAGAGATGATGAAAGGCCGGCTTATATCATCCAGCCAAGTGCTCATCCCAAGCTGGTGAATCAACATGTTGACCCTGAAAATCACCCATTTTTCGTGGAACTCATCTGCCAAGGCCGCCCTATCTGGCAGGGTCGAACTGCAAAAATTTACTGGAGTGTAATTCAGATTATTCATGACACCCATGGTTCAAAAACAATATAAAACATCACAAAATCATCCTCGTTGTTGAGAAGGGATACCTATGGTTGTGGGACCCCAAAGTTTGGAGAAACCTGCCTTCATATATCTTCTAGAGCATCAACTCAACTAAGATTCACCCTTAATCTCCTGTTGCCAAGTTGCATGAGGAAATTTCAAAAATACCTGCGACAGAAATGACGGCAGAAATTAGCTGCTGCCAACAGTCGATCCACACACACATTGGAAATTCGTGGGTCAACTGAACCAGGGGGTGACTGGAACATGGCTGGATTATGACTTTCCATATACCCTCTGGTTATTTGTTACATAGCCATGGTATAGATGGCCCATAGAAATAGATGGTTTACCTATTAATAGCATGGTGATTTTCCATGGCTATGTTAGTCATAACCAGAGGGTATTGGGAATGGAAAAATCATCCCAACTGACGATTCGTCATATATTTTTCAGAGGGGTGGCGAAAACCACCAACCAGATAATTAATCATCATTAACCATCATTTATCACCATCAATCACCATTAATCATCATTAATCACCATTAACCATCATTAATCACCATTAACCACCATAAAGTTTGGTGGTTGAATACCTTTTTTGGTCGTTTAAGCCCCTGTATTCGTTGATGAAACTTGAGGGTTCATCCCAATCGTAGGGAGATGCTATCGGATATTGATGAACCTGCCGTATATGCCGTAAACTAAATAGCATTAAATAGCTATGAAGCCATAATATGATATAGCTAAACCAACAAAAATGATTCTTAGCCACTTCGTAACTGGGTTCTACACATCCAATTACGGAAATTCTGGTGTTGCCATCCTTGGTCGATGGAATCCTCTAGTTCTATTTGTGAAATATCAGTGTTCAGTTGGATAATTATCATCCCTTCCCTCTGATATGAAAATAAATACAGCGATGAATGGATCCAATACTCAACCAATTTTGATGGGACGGGAATACCGGAATACCCCATGAATTTCCGGGTGAAATCCCCGTAGCTTCTGGGTTTGGAATGTACGCGATAGCCACATTAGAAATGTGGCTCACCCCTTTTTTCGCAAGTGGCTCATGTTATAACCCCAGTTATGAGTGGACTAAGTCTACTTACCCTACTTCTAACTGGGGTTATAACAGGTGAGTTTCCCAACCCAAAGATTCACACCTCGGAGGTGATCTCGTTTCAGCCCTTCTACGACCTGCGGACGCGTGTGTGGCTGGACATGGAGATGGTGGCTGAGGGCATACCCCGAATGACGCGAACGTTCAGCGAATGTTTCCCTATTGAAATGGTTAAAAATTGGGATATTCATACTTCATTTGAAGACAAAGCCAAGAAATCTTTGGAGAATGTTGACCGAATAGAAACCATAGATGTCAATCCTATAGCTTTTAGGTTGAACATGACCCCTTGGGGCGTTGATGTCAACCGGGGTACGATAAACCGTGACAATTAATTGGTGGTTACCGAAAGAATAGTTAACACATAGTTAAAACATGTTATATACTATGTACCCTGCGGTAATTTAACATAGCTATTGAAAATGACCATTTATAGTTGATTTTCCCATCAAAAATGGTGATTTTCCATAGTTATGTTAGTTTACCAGAGGGTATTAGAATTGTTTTACTATCAAAATTGGTACCCCACCGAGTCAACTCTATGACTCTATGCAGATATATAATATAGAAATATTAGGGAATACGTTCAGCAATAAATGGTACACAGCCAATATATGTGGTTCTGCTTTGTAAATCTGATGGCTCCCTATCCATTGGCACATCTGAAAATGCTAAAAAGAAGACACAACAATTCGACTGGACGATGCATTCATTGTTCGGTCATTTCAGTGATATACCATGCTGCTTGGTGGTGACTGGAACCATGGAATTTTATGACTTTCCATCTATTGGGAAATATTGGGAATGTCATCATCCCAACTGACGAACTCCATCATTTTTCAGAGGGGTGGCTCAATGCACTCAACCACCTACCCCAATTTCAAGCACATCTACATATTCACATTGCCTGGGATGATGGCTACGATCCAAACCTGGCGAAAAAACAGATCGACCGGGTCCTATGGTCCAACGGTCCAACATGAACCCCCCCAAAATAGAGAAAGACGTGTTTCTAGGATATACCATCTGGTTATTTAACATAGCCATGGAAAATCCCTTATAAATGGAGGTATTAATGGGAAATCATCTATAAATGGGCCATTTTCCATGGCTATGTTAAATAACCAGAGGGTACCATCCGGCAATTCAACATAACTATTGAACATGGCTCATTTATAAATGATTTACGCATTTAAAGTGGTAATTTTCCATGGCAAACTGTTAGTTTTCCAGAGGGTAAGAAAGACATGATCTCAGCACCAAAAACCTTCCAGAACTCAAACGCGATTTCCAGATTGATTCCCAACTATTCTATCTATGAGTTCCATGAATCCTGTGGCTTTCTAAAACTGTTTCCCATAAAAATATCCCCATGGTATCCCCATGAAATCTCATCATAATGTCCCCACCAATATGCTCCATGTATGGTATATTTGCGCAATAATTACCTACATTTGGGTGATTTTGTTCGGGCACATGTTGGTAAATATTCCAGCACCATGGAGCATAATATCCCCATGATATCCGAATTACTGTATAGTTACTCAGTTACTAGTCATTCATTCCCATGAAATTGATTGGGAAATCCCATACAGGATGGCCCCCCCCAGTTATGTTTGTTGGTTTATAAACCATCATTATAACCCCCATGAACTATAGTTATATCTACCATAAATCATAGAATTAAGCCACTTATAAGGCAACTGAACGCTATCGACTGGGGGCCCCATCCTGTAGATGTGCCTTTTTTTTCACTTCCGTGGCTGCCGACTGGACCCAAAGGATTTCCCTCACCAGCGTGGTGTGCGACTTCTTCTCCAAACTGCAGGACGGTGCGGTGGATGTGCCCAGTTTGGAGTGGGAAGAAGTGGGAGATTTTTCGGGATTTCTATGGATATTCCATCGAAGATCTATAGAATTCTATACATTTATCGCCCACTTAGTCTGAACATGGAGAATGACACTTAAGCGTTGTCATTTTGCTACAGGGAACTTGATGATGAATCAATGGATTTGAGGAAGAGAGGTTATCCAGTTGTACCAGGACATGATACAGCAACTGCGATGCAGTCTGCGCAGGTCTGGCAGACTCTGAGGTCGAGTTTTTAGGACTTAAAAACTAGACTAATACATTGGAATTTGATGTAATGTGTAGCCATTGTAACCATTGTAACCCCATTGATATGTCTCATATATTGTGTCATGAGGGAAGTTCATAGAAGCAACTTGGGCCGCCAGGCACATCAGCTGAGATTTCATTCCATGATATTCCAATATAGTTGGCATATGTTGGTATTAACAATCCCATGAGTGCCCATGATTCTTCCAACTATGATTAGTCTTTAATATACATGTTTAGATTCCAATAGTTGGGATAGTTGGTATTTCTAAGGCCATAACTTTAAGCCAGCTCCATCTATTTAACCCAGGCCGCCAGGTGTTGTCCCAAAAATCTAAGCAGTCAGCAGTGCACTGGTACCCGTTCACCCCCAAGAAATTCAACCGGTTGAACCCATGGAACCCAACCGGGTGCTGCGTTGGATGATCTGACGACCACCGTTTCGTTGGATTCCCATGAAATGAACAAGAATGTTCACGTCAGAGATTTCCCAGCCAGCCACGAATCAAAAACATTGGCGTGTAATCCCACTTTCATAAGATACCACAGGGTCCCTTTATGTTTCAGATCATGCAAGTTACCGCGATCATCAATATCGCGGACTGCTTTGGGTGGCAGTGGTGCACAGCAGCGATGCAGTGCAGCCCCCGCCAAACCGCGATCATCAATAGAATTCAATGTCAACAGCAATCGTCATGTCGATTTTCCATGTCTTTCCGAAATGTTTCTTGGCTTCAAAAAACCAGGAGGTAATGCAACAAGAGAACTTCGCCGGAGCCTGATGCCGACGGCTTGTCGGAGGGACCTCGATGGGACCATTCGGGTGAAAACCAGTTGGAGTTCTCTGATTTTTTGATGGGAAAGCCATGGAAAGCCTCAAAATCCAATGGTCAAATGAAGTTTAGAACCTCATTTTTCCATATTATGTTTCTATATTTTTCCATATTTGTCCATATTTTTCCATATGTTTCCATGTTCCGGAAGTATTTCATGGATAAATGGGCTATAGCTATCTATAGCTCAGTAGACACCAGGGCATTTTTTGTTGGGTCCTGTGATCCATTAGTTGGTCCATCTTCCCACGATGGTCCATAGCCAAGCATCCGACGTTCTTGGATCATCAAGCTTGATCCCCATTCTATCAGCACCACAAAAAGATCGTCAACTTGTTGGCCGAGAATTTGATACTATTTGATGATATTGAAAAGGTTATTAGTGAAGATATTTGAAGATATTTCATGATAATGTGATGAGAATTTCATGAAATTTGATGGTTGGATTCGCCCAGAATGGCCCCTCTGTGCAGCTACTTGGGACCATCGATGACGATCGATCGCCGCGGAAAAATGTGGAAAGAAGTCGTGGTGCTGGGCCTCGTTTGATGATGGTTAAGGAATTTATTATGTGAGATTATAACCCCTAAAGATTATAACAACTATCAAACCATCAAACCATTATATATATAAATTATAATCTATGTTCAATGGGACGTCTTAATGGATTGAGAATGTAGAGCAGTGGGGCTTCCAGCTCCCTCCTTCTCCAGCTCAGCGCTGGCGGAAATCCGATTCGTAGCTGGTTTTTTTTTGACTGATCTGCGATGTGAAAAATGTGAATGGTGAAGTGCCATGAAGATGATGACATTTGATGCTATTAAAGCTGTGAAGTGCCATTAATTTATAGCATTGCCTAGCATCAAATAGCTGGTGTTGATGACTGATCACAGCTAGGCAATGCTATTTGATGCTATTTGATGCTATGCGCTTCGTGTTTGTTCCTGGAGAAGCTTCCAGAACGCAGCTGCAGTGGGAGCCTTTAAAGACGTTTTATTACCTGCCGCAGCATTTTTGAACTTCAGATTTTGAGGTCTTCGCACAATTTTGCGCAATTTGCATGTTGAAATCATGACATATCATGACATGTTTGATCATTTACTGATTCAACATGTTCAAAATGATGATTTCCAGACACGAAAATTCACATCTCGGAAATCACCAACTGGGTCACCAAATTGGTCACCAACTGCCGACCTTTTTTTCTTTTGCTCTGACCGTAGCGGACGGGACGCGCTTGCGCGTGTCGACAGTGTCGAGTCGAGAGTTCCCAGCCATGGCGATGCAAAGCGTGCCATTTGTGGTGGTTCCTCAGCCCAGTCTGGCTCCACGTTCGCAGGCGGAAACGCTTGGGTGCGGTTGGGGATGGGAAAATGGGATAAAATGGGGGGGATCTGCGAAAAATGATGATCAGACTCGAAATTCATAGAAATTCCATTCGGGGAAGAATCGATTTCAACATGTTTCAAGATGTTTCAATTTGAAATAAATCGCGTATCAAATTGGGGAAGTGTGTATTTTTCAATGGGAAAAGGATGATTTCAACCGGATGTCCCATCCGGTACCTCTGTGGAATCTTAAAAAAGACCGACCCAGTGGAGGAGCCGTTGTACTGCCATGATTGTTTCTTTCTAGTAACTAGTATTAACCCCGGATTAATAAACCACGGTTTATTAATTGGACGGGACTCCTCCAATAGTCATAATCTGATACTTAAATGGTACCCTCCCAATTCAACAGCGTAGGGGTTTATTAATCCAGGCTTGACATTACTGGGGGCATGAATGTTGTCAACACAGCCACAATCCCTCGAATTCAGTTCCATAACTAAGAATGATTCAATAATGATTCATGCCATATATCATATTATATCCATATGGAGGTTTCCTACAAAGGGGGTACCCCCAATCATTCAAGGCATTATGCGTGATGATTAGCAAAGGAAACCACCCGGAAAATTTCCTGAGTTACTGTATCTTTCAACTATATACTACTATTGTATAATATACTATCAGCAAGTAGTTCAAACACTTTCAAAATCTAAACAAATCCCAGTTCCCAGTTTTGCAGTTTTAAGCGAATTATATCTCAAAGTCTATCAAATTCAAAACACCAGATCCATGATGTCTTAGACCTTATAATCAGCCTTAATGATCAAATTCTATCAAGTTGCTTATGAAACTCAACAAATCCACATGGGGGGTTTCTTAAAATGGGGGGTACCCCAATAGCTGGATCGTTTACAATTTACAAAATCCATCTATAGAGGGGTACCCTCTGGTAATTTAACATAGCTATTGAAAATTGCCATTTATAGTGAGTTTTCCCATTAAAAATGGGTGGATCTTTCCATAGTTATGTTAGTTTACCAGAGGATACCCCTATTTCAGGAAACCTCCACATGTTTCTTCCATCACGAGGTCGCCGTGGCCCCTTCGCTGCGCGGCAGCGCCGGCAGCGCCGCCTTCGGCGTCCCTGGTGCGGCTGTGGGCGTGGTCGCCGTGGCGGCCGGCGCCAGGAAAGCAATGAAGCCGCGGGCAGCGAGGAAGGCGCAGAGTGAGAAGAGGTGTCTGGGATTTAACTTTTAATGATGTTTAATGGTAATTAATATATGATTTTATGGAGATACCATATATTATTTAAAGCCTATGTTTTCCTATGATATTCCCATTAAATCCTGATAAATCCCTATAAATCTTAAGAACCCCCTTCTTTTTTGGGCAAAAACCAGGTCTCCACGGCCCTGGATCCTCGGTCCCGGCGGTCCGGGCGGTCCGGGCCCCTCGCCTCGAGGTTCCCCGTGCTGTCCCGCAGCGATCCGCCGCTGGGCACGTTCCCCAAGATGCCCGAGTCCGTCCACCCGGGCGTGGCCCGAGGACCCAGGAAACACCCAGGGGACCCGGGGGACCCGGACGGTCCGAGGTCGGAAGATGTGGAAGATTCGTGGAAGTTGGTTTAAGTGAGATGAGGATGGGTAAAAACACCATCAATAGAAATAGTGGATTTACCCAGCTGGAAAAAGGGCAGATTTTCCATGCATAGTGATGTAAACGTTTACCAGAGGGTATAACACCCCAAATCGTAATAAACTGTTTGGTGCTTTGGAACATGACTGGATTATGACTTTCCATATACTGGGAATGTCATCATCCCAACTGACGAACTCATATTTGTCAGAGGGGTAGGTATACCACCAACCAGCTATAACATTACCATAGTTGGAGGAATAAACGATTGATAAAAACCAACTATTTTAGGGTATACCTTTTGTTGGGTGCCAGGGTTTTGACTGCCAGATGAGCTGAAGTTGGAAAAACATAAACTGTTTCGATGTTGAATCTTTGGATCTTGGGAACTCACCAATGATGTTTTGGATAATTTTTTCAACCGTAAATCGATCCAAACAACTTGTTTACGATCTGAAAAAGGAAACTCGCTTCGACTTGGAGCAAATGACAGAAACATGGATGCATGATGCTGATTTTTCAACACAGAAGACGGCAGTTTTTGATTACTTTACTTATCCCAGTGATAGAGAAAAGAATCAAACTTCCCCCAGAAAACGTTTACCATGGAAATCAAAGGGTTTCGTGTTATGGCTTTTTGATTCACGGTGGATTCTCCATGTTATATCCCATATGCGAACCATGATGCTGGAATATGTACACCAACATTTGCCCTTGCCCAAAATCACCCAGTCATGTAGGCTTTTATATACCAGCACCATGGTTCGCATATGGGTATTGTTCTCTTACCCCCTATGCTCCATGGTGCTGGTATATTTACCTACATTTGGGTGATTTTGTTCGGGCAAATGTTGGTAAATATTCCAGCACCATGGTTCGCATATGGATTACTCTTCAGTGCACCCAAGGGGGGTCCCCGAAAATTTGTGCGTCTCGTCACGGTGCGTTTTTCTTTTTCTCCACATCGGACAGGTGTCTGGTCAGGCTTTGGTGGACCTGCTGAACCATGCGAAGGAGAATGGCTATGCCGCTTCGCTGAAGGTTGGTGTTGGAACTAGGTGTCGTGGCCTGTCTGAACATTGTAACATAGGATACTCCAAACTTCCATGGGGTTTACCATCAGTTTCCCTAGGAAATGGCTACAAATGGGGATATTATATATATAATATAATATATATATATATATATCATGATACATCCCATGGCTACAGACACACCCACATGTTGATGAGTCCATCTATCAAAGTGTCTGCGAACCAGGATTAACCAGTTCATTTCCAAGGTGAATGTGGGTGAAACCATAAATCATCTACTCTTGGCCCAGCAGGACTGGTTTCCGGAGCTGTGTTCTCTCAGATACTTAGACCGCCCCTGAAAGCAGCACTCTTCAAGAGAGGGGTTGATGAGTAAGAGACCTATTTGAGACAACGCATGTCAAAACTAAAAACCAAAACCCATGCATCTGATCACTTGTATATTAGATGAGACATAGAATAGATACAGATACAGATACAGATACAGATACATTATATATATATGTATATATATATATATATGTATATATATATATATATGTATATATATATATGCATACATAGCACCCCCCAAGAAAAAAAACAGGTTCGATTTATCACTGCTTTGGATACGAAGTTCACCAAATTCTATTTGTTTTTTGTTGAGTTGTTATATATATATATACACATGGTATTTCTCCCTTGAGCAATTTATGAAGCACCCTACCGTCCATGGCATTTGATTCCCAGAGGGTATCCAGATAGAAATGCAGATGGTAACCCACAAGACAATGGAACTGTCAAATCCTACTAAACTAGTAGCTGGTTGGTGGTTTGGAAGATTTTTTATTTTTCCATATATAATCAACAATAATAATCCCAACTGACGAACTCCATCATTTTTCAGAGGGGTAGGTTGAAACCACCAAAACCAGGTAGTTAATTGAACCTTTTCGGCATCTACGGCATCTACTATAGTTTAATTTGTTGACCCCCTAGTTCTTAACATTTCTTAAGTCATCAACGGAGTCATTCTTGTGTTGACGAACTCGGTGGCCCAGACATGTAGATCTTCCGGTTGCTATAGTTCAAGGTGTATCCTTAACGTTTGGCGATGTTTCATCTACCGTGTCATCAGCTCAAAGATGAAGCTATAAATAATACTGCTTATTTTCACATCTATATAATTCATATCCCATATGCGAATCATGGTGCTGGTATATAGAAACCTACCAGCAACCAGGTGATTTTGGGATTTTGGGCAAATGTTGGTGTGCATATTCCAGCACCATGGTTCGCTAATCTGGGATATAGATTTCATATATAATTCATATAGTTTCTCCCAGCTTCATGCTGTTCTTCCATCCCATAGTTACAATGTGGTCCCCCCAGTGATGTTTGTGGGTTTAGATTCGCCCCAGTAACTATAGTTATAGGTACCATAAACCATAGTTATTGGATTTATAAACCAACTTAGCTATCTAGGGGGCCCCACTTTGTATCATTCCATTAATAATTGGGGATTATAATAGGATAGCATTCCATGTATGAAAATAATGGGATTATCATTCCATTAATGGGATTATCATTCCATGTTATAAACCAATATTCACCATGTCCTTCGCTACACGCGCCACGTTCGTTGTGCGGTCCGTGGTGCTGACCCACCGAGGCCATTCCCGCGGTGAACTGCGTGTCCTCGTCCTCCATCAACGCCTGCATCGAGGCGGCCAGGAAGATGGATGCCCCGGTGATGATCCAGCGACTCGGTGGTTGGTTGGGGTTGGGGCTGCTGGGGGGTTGGGGAAATGGGGAAATCTATGGGAAATCTAGGGGAAATCTATACCCATATGCGAACCATGGTGCTGGAAGATGTAGGTTTTTATATACCACCATGGTGAGCTAATCTGGGATGTGGTAAACTAGCAGTTGTTCTAAACTGGGTCAAGTTTTGTTTTTTGCTTTTGAACTCGTTCGTAACTAGGACTTCCGGGACAATCTGTTGCTAAAAATTGTAGTTGTTCACCATGGCTCGGGGATGCTCGGGGTGATGGAGCCGATCTCATGGCCGTGATCCCCAAGAGCTGATTGGGGGTACCCATGACGAAGAGAAACACCTCCATTTCTGCAGGAGATGAACCATGGCTATGTTAAGTCAGGATTTTGTGGTATTTTAATGGGACTTAATGGGATTTTACGGTATTTTAGTGGGACTTAATGGGATTTTATGGTATTTTAATGGGATTTAATGGGATATATGATGGTTACCCGGCCTGGTAAACGCTTACTGCATAACTTGTTGGCACCTCCAGCTCGGTCCTTTTGGCTATGATCAATGTATCTGTTCGCAGCCGTGGAAAACGTGAGTCAAGTGAGGGTTGGTTCCCCAGGGTTCTAACCCGGTCTTTGT
>Ga0126342_10016404_pt1 | contig 12907 bp, 9 predicted proteins | sample Cyp1metagenome_FD_92528 | JGI IMG/M metagenome (GOLD analysis project Ga0126342, IMG submission 92528) | Coral microbial communities from Lord Howe Island, Old Settlement Bay, Australia - Cyphastrea 1 metagenome | ecosystem: Host-associated > Invertebrates > Cnidaria > Coral ... | reverse complement strand
TCAGATAGAATGCCAGAAGGTATGCCAGATAAAGTGCCAGAATGTTTGCCAGAACATATGCCAGAAGATTTGCCAGATAGAATGCCAGATAGAATGTCAGAAGATATGCCAGAAGATATGCCATATAAAGTGCCAGAAGATATGCCAGATAAAATGCCAGAAGATATGTCAGATAGAATGCCAGAAGATATGCCAGTAACAAATGATAGATGTCATGGTGGGGATAACTCGAAGTAAAGTAATTGTTTTTTGTTCTTTTTTCTTGTCATGAAAATTCCCAATTTCTGAGACAAACCCGGATTTTTACGCTCCAAGCATCTTCAAACAGCTGTAGAAGTTATCCCGGTGCTCAGAGTCCTGGCGGTGCATCCCAGTGCTTTGTCAAAGCTGATGAAACATGGGGATTGAACCACCAACAAATGGTGACCAAATGGGAATCAACCATAAACATACCCTCTGGTAAACTAACATGACTATGGAAAATCACCATAAAAAATAGTGATTTTGTCCCATGACAAATGGTGATTTTCCATAGTTATGTTAGTTTACCAGAGGGTATGTGATTTAGCAATGTTTAACCAACTCAACCTGAATCATATATGGACTTGGGTGTGTCTGAAAACTACGTATACCCTCAAAATAGCAATGCTGATGATAATGATGCTGAACCATGGGTTTGGGGGTACCCTATTTTCAATTCGAACTCATATAGCCGGGTGATATCATACATCCCCACTGAAAACATATGAACAAAACAATATTCGAAACCAGACACCGGTCATGAAAATCTAAGGATACCAGCAGAAAATGATTTGCGAAACAAGAGGGTCACATGAACTCTCAAGCAGGATGATCAACACTTACCAGGAGCTTATTGTGCTGTGCAGAAGTACCCTTAGCTTCTCATGGTGACGCTGCTAAGCGGGACGACCCCCGCAAGCAGAAGGCAACCCAGATTGCCCATGGTGGCCATTTTGGAGGCTTCTGACAGCCATGAACCCTCATGTGCATGTGCAAACATGTGCTGTGTGGTAGTGGAAGGTACAAGCAGCGTACAGAAAAGGCACATCAGTGGAAAGTCACAGGGAGGTTCTTCCCCACCATTTCGCACAGCCTGTTTCGACAAAAAAAGTCAAGCGACACCACGACGTGTCGCGTCAAGCGACAGCTCCGTTACGCTCCGTGGCTCCTTGAATTGAAAACAAAGTCTGAAGTCCCTCTCCGTGCAGAAATCCTGGGCATCAACGACCGTCACAGTTTCTGATATCAAACCTGGTTGAACCAATAATGATTAGTTAATATTAATTATATCCCATGACGGATCCATGGTGCTGCTATATATGGTGCTCCATGGATCCCATCAATATAATATACCCCAGTCATGTTAGCATATATACCAGCACCATGGATTCTATGGGTATGGTCCATATGGTCGAGTAGTACGGCAATTGATAATACAAATACGAAGATCCATGAATTATTATCATAGATAAGAAACATCATGAATGCTATGGGTCATCCGATACCCGTGTTGCATTGCCGCCAGTTAAGACGAAACATTACCAACATCTGTCACCCGGGGCCGGGCCAAATAATAATTGAAGAACTATGATAGTCTAATGTCACTGTAATATACCAGCGAAAGTAGTGATGCACAAACAAGTACAGGTGCAATACCACCATATTACTGTGATATTCCCAATACCATTACAATGAATAGTATATGTTCACTGGATACATTGGTCATTCCTATGTTTGTGGTGGGTTGCCATGCCACTACCTGATGGATTCTTCCACTGTTTGATAACCGCCCCCTGATCCTGGGTTTACCCCATATACTGCATTAATGTGAGTTACCCTCTGATAAACTAACATAACTATGGAAAATCACCATTTTTAATGGGAAAACTCAATATAAATGGCCATTTTCAATAGCTATGTTAAATTACCAGAGGGTAACATCTTTTATTTTTTGGGTGATAACAATGGTTTCCATCCAGTTTTCGAGGGGTGATCCCAAAAAAAAAATCGCCAGTATGATCACTCTCACTGGTTTCGTTTGCTGCAACGTTTTTGGTACATGTTCAACCTGGACACTGATCTCCATAGAAAAAAATGGGAAAATTGATTGGAAAATCCATGGTTTCCGGCGTTTCCGGTTCCGATTTTCCCCCACAAACCAATCCATTGGAAAAACATTATCTGGTTGGTGGTTTCAACCCCTCTGAAAAATATTAGTCAGTGATTATTCCCAATATGTGGAAAAATAAAAAATGTTCCAAACCACCAACCAGGTAAAATGCATTACAATGATGCTGGTATACCCATAGATTGACTGATGTTAAGAGTCATCCAGTTACCATAAAACATGACTCATGAAACTGGATGTTACCAATGTTACCTAATGATTTTTCAGAGTCATCCAGTTTTCGGGATTCCCCAAAATCTTCGCCAGATTTCCCAAGGATTTCCCCCCAAAAAATGTCACCTTTCCCAACCCATCACGGGCCCAGGTCGTCGCACCACGGCCACACAGCGACCCGAAAGGTGGGAGAGCCCGGGTACCTATAGCAAGTTGGGCGGAAGCTGCTTGGAAAACATGGTGGCACCATGACAACGATATGAAAAACATAGGAAAACCATAGGAAAACAGTGGGGAGATTCTGAAATATCTACCATATCCTCCATGGTGCTGGTATATTTACCTAAAAAATGGGTGATTTTGTTCGGGCAAATGTTGGTAAATATTCCACACATGGAGCATATGATTGGGTATTGTGAAATTTCTGACATTTTTGTCGGAGAGTTTATGGGAGATCTTTTGGGATAGATACTTGGTGGGATATCTGATGGGATAATATGTCATGTGGATATGTTATTATGGGACGTAGCCGATACTGGTATGTCATTTGCATCTATGAATCTATGCAAAGATCAACGGATTGTGCGCCATCATAGAAGGGCAACAATGGGAAACGTCGGGATGGATTCCAGCAAGAAACCACCAGAAATTAGAAATGATTTTTTTTGCCGAAATGATGGAACATCACAACGGGTGAAACAAACTACTCCCCTGTCAACGACTTTGAGCCATCTCCACGTTGGGTCTTTGACACAACCTCTGACAAGACATGTGCACAGTTTGGTGACCACCCATCGACTGCAACGAGTATCCAAGTCATCAGCATTCTTTTGGAACCCTACAGCAAAGCTACAATCATCCTTAGTTCCATATTATAATTAGTTGATATCAAAGTCCGTATGGTCTGGTTCCATGAAAATGCCTAGATATCAACGCATCATGACTCATCTATGGCTGGAAATCGGGAACATGACGAACAAACACATGCTGTCTTACCCTCCGAGCTCACCATCCATTATAAGATGTTTAGATTTTTCCACGCCAACGCTGGCTAAAATGCCAGAACGGGGCGCAAGGCTGGTAAACTCCTTGTCACGAAAGATGGCGATCATATCCTGCCAGGAAGGGCGCCGGTGAGAGGTTCAAGTCACGGGTGAAAACGGTGAGAAATGTGACAGGAAAGCCTAGTTTGAGCAGTCACTTTTAATGGGATTCAATGGGATTTTAATGAGATTTAATGGGATTTTAATGGAGTTTAATGGGATTTCAATGGAGTTAATGGGATTTTAGTGGATTCAATGGGATTTGTTCAAGACTTTCCTTGAAAATTCTGCTAAGCTGCTAAAATCAATTCTGGCATTGAGTTTTTTTGTTGTGTCCCGGTCAAAGAGACCAGCACTCTTGGAGTCGATGGCAGGTCACTTGACCCGGCCCAGCTCCGCCCCCACTGCCCCACCGCCTGCATCTTGTAGATGCGCGTCTCATCTGGCATGGACAACTGTAAACACTGCAAGCGCCTGGAGCGACGATGCGTCATGACGGTCATAGAACGAAGCAGATAGAACATTCTATGGTCATCTGCATGTAATTCACAATAATCCATCTTCCGCACACTTGACATATACCATGATATAATATGATATACTCAATTTTGGGGTCAGTTCTATCTTATTTCACCGTCTCATTTATGATGCAATAAAGCGGGTGCCACATCAGGCTGCCAACCACTATGGGGTATGCTCATCCCACCAAAAATATATGGATTCCTTTTTGGACGGTATGGCTTCCACTACTAAGCCAGTGGAAACACCAAGGATGTTTAAATATTGCCAGCTTCAATATCACCAGCTATAACGGAATGTTTGAAACCCTTCTGTCAATGAAATATGTGATATAATAATTACCCCCAAAAAAGAATTCACGTAGTCAATTGTCCCACAAATTAAGCAGGGTTTCACAGTTCTACACATCTTTTGTGCGTGTTGCTATATGTGATATTGAAATCGACCTTGGCTACTAACCGTTACTAAACAATGATATGAACGGTTCAGTTCAGTTGATATGTTGTTGGATCATCATTGGATCATCTCAGTAGTACATATGGGACTCCCAAAGAGATTCAGTATTTTGAGGCTAGCTTCTGTTACATGTTGATATTAGAAATTGATGGCGTAACTGTTGAAATATTGCTTCAATAAATTCCTATTGTCAATTCTACCCTCTGGTAAACATACAAAAAGCTATTGAAAATGGCCATAGAAATAGTGGTTTTTCCCATTAAAAATGGTGATTTTCCATAGTTATGTAAACGTTTACCCGAGGGTCTTCGTTCCATTTCCATCTCCTATTCTGGTTGGGTTCCCAGCGTTTTCGAACAACGCACCTGTCCAACTGGAGCCTTGCAACTGTGGCAGTACCACTGTCCTGGCAGTGGAGCTTTCAGAATGGATATGGAGGTTTCCTAAAATGCTGGTACCCCAAGCTGGATGGTTTAGTTCATGGAAATTCCATCTACAAAATGGATGAGTTGGGGGGTACCACTATTTTAGAAAACCACCATATAAATAGATGCTTAAATCATCTTAAATCATCTTAAATCCCGATGTTTATAAATGTCTATAACTCATATGTATATATATATATATATATACCCTCTGGTTATTTAACATAGCCATGGAAAATCCCTTGTAAATGGAGGTTTCAATAGGTAAACCATCTATAAATGGACCATGCTCCATGGCTATGTTAAATAACCAGAGGGTATATATATAATTACAACAAAAACAAACCAACCGAATCACGTGTCACACCTGCATCCTCAATCAAGTGTATACAAGTATTATCCACAAGATATCCCCACAATGTATGGTCACTGTTCAGGTTATATCCTGCAGAAATGATGGTATATAAACATGCTCATATCCACCTTTTTCATGGTTAAACCTGGTTATGTACATCACCACGCTTCATCGGTCAGATATGGAACAATCCCATTTACCACGTTCAAATTGGTTCATGTAACCAGGTTTAACCACGAACCATGGGGATTTGACAAGATTAAACATGGTTAACTATGAACAACGGTCAATGATTAGTTACCCTTTGGTAATCAAACGTGGATCGCTGGAAAGTCAACTTTTTAGTTCGATGATATTCCCAGCTATGCTTCAAGAACCTCCATTCGAGTGCCGGGATTTTCCGTTGCCACGTTACCAAAGGATGAATGCGTCATGGTTAAATATGAACAGTGAATAAACATGGATGACATATAAATGGTTCATGGTTCCTATTAACCCATAGGTTAAACCCACATTTTCATAGGTTAGACCAAGTATACATCAGCATTTTTCATTGGTAACTTGGTAACCGTCTGGTAAACTAACAGTTCGATGTGTATTTTCCCACCATGTAGAGCATGTTCCGAGGAAAACCATAGTTTTTCATGGGTTTTCCACATCTATGTTAGTTTACCCAAGGGTAAATGTCTTAAAATTCCCCTTTTTCCAAGGCGGTCCCTGCCGGTCGAACCTCATCGAGGAGATCCACGGACATGCCCTCTGTGGCGTCCTGTGACATGCCGCTGATGTGTACCGTACCATTGGCTTATGTGTATATATGTATTACATACCCATAGGATCCATGGTGCTGCTATATATGGTAACATTTACCATCAATATACCCCAAAAGGTTAGCATATATATATACCATACATGGATCCTATGGGATATGGTATACACATATATATATAGAATATAATGAATATATGGAAGGTTCCAGAAATGGGGGTACCCCAAAAGCTGGATGGTTTATTTCATGGAAATCCATCTATAATAGCTGGATGATTTAGAAGGACCCCTTTTTCAGGAAACCGAAACATATATGTATATATGCAATATATTCATGTGTACCATACTATATCATCAATATGGCATATAAATTAAGATATATTACTGATGATAACTGAATGATAACTGAAGTTTAGTTAAATAATATACGCATATTGTAAGTTCCAAAGAGATCGAATAAGTAAAACTTTTACTACATTAGTAGGATTCTACATGTCGGCATCTTTTTGGGGGGTGCGATGTGTATACATATGCATATATATATATACAGATATAGTCAGTCCTGGAGTAGATATATAGAATATGGACATTTCAAGAAAATCCTCACTCCAATGGGAATACAATTCAAACTGTATATATATATATATAAACATGGTTAGACAAATGTCTTTGTTGTTGTTCTAGTTCTAATTATTATTGTTATCATAATATATAAATCCACTTTGGATCGTCAATTCCTCAGTAACTTCCTGTAAGTCTACATAAATCCCACCTCACTACACTAAATGGACCTTGAACCATATCCCTGCCACAATAAATAGACCTACTACATACTTTATTTTTCATCTGATATACACCTATTTTATAAACTCGATATGCACCCTGATAAAGATGCATAGCACCGCAGGTATAATCCTTTCCAATCTCAAACACACCTGCAAACCATCCAAAATGTGAAATTAGATCCAGTAGGTTTCCAGGATATTCGATCTACCTATATATATATGTATGTACATATATATATATACATATAATTATAGGTATCTAAATATGAGGTAGATCTAAATCTATCTATTTTTTGTTGGAACCAAGGTTTCAAGGAGGGTTCCAACAAAAAATAGGGCAGACTTTCCAGCTGGTGGCACCAGTTCACCAAAAAGATCAGAGATGGACCTGAACAAAGCGTCGCACGGCCATCTGCAGGCGAACCTGGGAACATTGAGGGAGCATCTGAATGATGTAAGTCTGGTTTAGTGATTGCAACTGATTTTTTTTTGATGTATAAGTCAGCTCTGATAGGATGTAAATGTAAACCTTAGAAAAGAAACGAGCTGATAACGGTATAACTGTATACCCTCTGGTGAACTAACATAGCAATGGAAAATGGCTATTTATAGTGGATTTTCCCATTAAGAATGGTGATTTTCCATTGCTATGTTAGTTCACCAGAGGGTAACCATGATTTATCTACCCAACCACAAGATTCACAAGACGGATCTTGGCGTTGACATGGGTGAACTCGGATCGGCTGTCCAACATAGTTTGGGTTTTTTAAATGTGGTACACCCCACAGGCCCAATGCCATGAACCATCCCCAATATAGAGGCTTTACCGCATTAAACAAAAAAAACATTAAATACTCTTTAAAAAAAGAACACCTGAAATGTCATGAAATCTTACCACATCAAACACTATAAATGACGATGATACTAAAAAAAAACACATGCAATCTTCAATGACTCTCACAGCCATGGTGATTCGCACCGCACCTTCTCCTGGTTCTCGGTACTGAGCTGTGGTACCATACACCTCGGTTGGCAGTTTTTCAATGTGGAAAAATAGATAGATAGCTAAGATATATATATATACATACCTGGAACCCAAATTACCCCTCTTTTGGATGATTGACTCTCAATTTTATGGGTCAACACCTTGAAAGCAAGGGTCATTTGGATTCCAGGTATATATATATATTTTGATATACTACACGTATAGTCACGTATAGATAAACATAGATTAATTATAGATAAATAGATTAGATATGATTAGATTAAACAGATACATAGGATTACATAGGTAGGTTGACAACCAAACAACCAACCAACCAACCAACCAACCAACCAAACAACCAACCAAGACGTAGATTGTTCCCACTCCATTGAACACTCCATTGAACACCGATGATTCGATCTCAGCACCCCAAACCTCACTGGCTCAAGTGTGCGACTGACCGATGCCTGGTCGTGTGGCTGAAGTCCTATTTGGGTGAAGTCCTCGTTATTCATCAGACATCATCGGATTATGTAATCCGAAGTCCTAGTACTGCAGAGATTATATCATCCTATAGTTTTACAACCGCAGCATGCAGCCCATATTTATGAGTTGAAGTCCTATTTATAATTTCTGATGGTAATAATCATAGTCACAATACACAGCCAGGACAAACGTTTTCCCTCTTGAGCTTTCCAACACCCTTTCACCGCGAAAGAAGTTTCTACTTGGGTAGTGGACCACGTCCACCATGCAGGCCACACAAAATGGCCCTCGGAATTATAACGCTGATCCGCAAAGAGATATTATACATTGTTTTGTCTTGAAACAGGGGACGGGAAAGCACTTTCAACCTAGTAAAGTATACCAAAATGATCACCCTACTGTTCCAATTATATATATGCGAATTCAATCCATTAATCCATTAATATCATGAGTTCATCTAGGCGAGAAAACTATGCTAATTCTTCGCTGATGCTGGCGCACTTCCCCTTCAGGCGACCGTGAACTTTGACACAAAAACTGACAACTTCGCTAGCAGCAATTGTCTGGCAAAATCAAAGTCACCATCATTCCTGGACAAATAACATATCCTTATCCCTATATATATATATACATATATATATACAGTATATACATATTTCCTATATCCCCACATATCAGATTATATCTTCCGGTGTACGCAAACGGTAAGCAAACATAGAAATCCCCTATTTACTTCGATGCGGCTACCCCACTGTATCCCCATTATATCCCACTATAGCTATGTCATTTGTTGGTTTACCAGAGGGTCAACATACAAAAAGCTATTGAAAATGGCCATAGAAATAGTTGATTTACCCATTGAAAATGGTGATTTTCCATAGTTATGTTAGTTTACCAGAGGGTACCAGAGGGTAAATGTAGCTATTCTCTCCCATCGGATATCCCCATGTTTGGTGTGCTTACAATGTGGTGTTCCCCGCCCAATGTGGTGTACCCATTATTAACCAGGAGAATTCCCTCAGACATCGGCCTGTTGCATCTCTGCCGGCTGGTCCTGCTCTCCCGAGTAGATCATGGCCTGCAAGGCCGTGCGCGATGCGCACGGCGCGCACGGCGCTGCCCCCGTGGGGAAGATGTCGGCTATGTCGCGGCGATGTCCCAGGAGAAACACGTGCAGTTATGGCCCGAGTTATACCAGTTATAAGATGTTATAAGTACTAACAAAACCCCTAAGTACTATAGAAATCCAGTTATGGCCTGAAACCCCATTTATAGAATGTATCATCCTATAAAAAAGATACAAAGTTATAACTAATAGCCATGGCCATATCTGTGGGAAACACATGGGAAACAAATGGAAACACATGGGAAAAACAAAAACATATAAAAAGCTGTAGTATGTCCCATATTGTGTCACATGTGTTCCCATTTCTGCGAAAGAAATGATACTTCAAACATCGAAAAAATGCAAAACATGTGGAGAACGTATTGGAAACAAAACGAAAAAAACAACAGGACGACATGTGAAAACATTGAAACTGGTGAACAAACACTGATTTGGGATAGTATCTTTGAGATGTAGGCCAAAGTTTGGGGATCAACTATCACCTATGTTCATTGGTACATTGACACTCAAAGTGCGAATAACATATTAATTAATCTGACCCCAATATGTCTGAAGCCATCTTCCACCTGTCTATCTTGGTCTGGGAGGATGCCGTGGATGTAGGATGGATCTTTCTGGTGTGTTTTTTCTTGCTAATTAATAATTGTATTGCTATACAGCATAAATAACATTAAATAACCATCACAAAAAAGATCATCAATATGTCAAAACGTATATCTTTATGGCACTTTATGGCACTTCATGGCACTTCATGGCACTTTATGGCACTTTATGGCACTGTTTGTCTTCGATGCAGTTGATGCCATCTGGGAAGCGAAGACGACTTGCATTGGAAAACGGGAAAACATCAGCTATAAACACTGCTTGGTAAATGTATGTAAATGATTGTAAATGTCCCATTTTCGAGATTTTGAAGAACAGCTTATATGATTTATATGACATTGTATGACTGTATATTCCCAATAGATGGGTGTTCAAAAAAAGGACATTTACCAACCCCAAAAAATTCGCCAAATCTTGGATGCAGAAGATTCATCTCATCACACAGTCCGCAGTTTTCCATGGCTTTTCAACGTTGAAAAACACATATCCCTTCAGATCCCTTCAGTATCTTCCTGGTTGGTGGTTGAGCCGTCCCTCTGAAAAATCATGGAGTGAAAGTCAGTTGGGATCATGAAATTCCCAATGGAAAAATGAAAATTCTTCCAAACCACCAACCAGCATATCTTCACATATCGGTTTGTCCATGACTACAACTTAAGCTTTTTTCGCCTTGCAGAAGACAGCATCGCACCTTGGGGAAGTGGGGTTGATTCGAGCTGCTCAAGGGCAAGGCTCTTACATACCTCAGCGCAGCGGTATCTGCCGTGACCCTGATAGCCGTGTGATCTTTTTTTCCCATGGAATCCATAGGCCAAACATCTTACGCACATTTAAGTTGCTTTAACCATATACAGTAGGTTGATCTAAGATCAAATGTCTTCTGAATGAAGTGAAAATTCCTGTGATAGTGGCACTATTCATTCTATGCTTCTCGCAAAAGACTGATTTGTTCTATAATGCATATAGTCTACAATACAGCCATACAAGTACAGTACTACTCACCTAAAAGATCAACCCGCGCTTGAAGCTACGCTGAGTTGCTTCAAATATGTACTCTCAGAAGAACTTGCTTTATTAGAAGAAACAACACATTTCTCCGTATGAAGCGGGACAATATGTTTGGGCGAATGCGTAGGTTGCTTCTGCAGTCACTACAGGCAAGTTGAAGGGTCCATCTGCAGTGTACAGGAAACCGCGGGTTTTGAGTTGTTTTTTACCGGTGTCCTGCATGTTTTCGGTACCACAAGTCTGATTTCAATGATTCGGGTACCTGCCAGATATAAGTTGGTTAATCCCAATGAAACTACGTATAGAATCGTATCATGATATCATATATGTTTCCACCAAGTGAAAACTTAGATCCTCTGGATCATCTAGGAATCTAACTTCATTTAGAACATATTGTGAATGTCATGGGAATATTCCCTGAAATTTATAGGCCTGACATTTTTCGGCCAAAAATATTTCTGGAATCGGAAAACACCTCCTCCGTCCTCAATCGGTGCCGGCTGGAGTCTCCGTGTTTTGATCCACATGGGCCTGAGTTGCAAGTGCTTGGAATCCAGATCTATATACAGTATATATATATTACTGATTGGACTCCAACACATAGACGGTATTATATTACACTTGGTCTATATATATATATACATATATATTGCAAGTGGTATATATATATATGTATATATTACTGGTTGGTGGTTGAGCCGTGCCTATGTATATGTGTACTGTATATATATACACATATCCATGTACAACATGGATAATACATGTATATATTACTGGTTGGTGGTTGAGCCGTCCCTCTGAAAAATGATGGAGTTCGTCAGTTGGGATGATGAAATTCCAAACTGAATGGAAAAATAACAAATGTTCCAAACCACCAACCAAATTATTATGTGTATTCATGTCTATATGTCGATATAAGATAACATATCGGGTGATAATATGGTGTATTCCACGTATGATTGGAATCTAACAATAGTAATTATCCGCATGGCCATATATTAGCTATAAGATGATCTAAGATGCACATCCAAGTACCAGTTGCCAGTGGGGTTGTGGTTCAATGCCAGTCACGTGGGGCTGAAACGCATGTCTAAATGGCTGGTGTCCTCATTGTATGCAGATCCTGTATAGGATATCCCTCAGGGTGCGAAATCTGATGCTTGAAACATGGTGATACGGCGATGCGGAATACCGACCCGCGGCCAGCAGGGAATCTGCTAGCTGCAGTTAGAAAGATCTTCATACACTCTTACCCAACTCATCAATCTATCTGTACCATGGGTATGTCTCTGCAGAACGGGACAAAGCAAATAATGCGTATGTTTATAGCCTATAGCTGTTAGTAAATGTGCAGCTTCCCTGTATTTTTACCCTAATTTTCCCATCTTTTCCCGGAAATGGCCAGAAATCCTCCGATTTCAAGCGCTAAGGCCTTCTCTGCACTCCAGGGTTTGCAGCACCAGGGGAAGAAGAGTGACATGACCTGCAAATGCTGGGAGATAAGGAAATCCAATATATTGAAGATTGAGGATGTCATCACATTTAATAATCTATTGCGGAGTAATAACACTTTCTTTTAAAGTGAAGTGAAATCATCAAGTCAATTCCAAATAAGGATGTGAATGGAGAGACAGTTAGAAATGATGATATATATATACATACATGTGGGGAGATGCCCTCTGGTAATGACTAAGGTAGCGAACTGGAAAATCACATTTTTAAGAGACACATTGAGGTACTATAAACAGGCCATGTTCATCCATGTTCGATTAGCCATGATAAATAGCCAAATGGTATACTAGGGACATATCATTATTATTATTATCCTCGACCCTCCAAATCCTAGAAAAATATAGGTGTTTGCGGAATTTGACCTATATCGACTGATTTTACCCAAAACACCTAGATCTTGGATTTTAGGACTTTGATTGCATGTTTTTGGGTTTGGTGAGACAAAGGCCAAAAAATGTTTGCAGCGCATCAAAT
>Ga0126342_10016403_pt1 | contig 12908 bp, 7 predicted proteins | sample Cyp1metagenome_FD_92528 | JGI IMG/M metagenome (GOLD analysis project Ga0126342, IMG submission 92528) | Coral microbial communities from Lord Howe Island, Old Settlement Bay, Australia - Cyphastrea 1 metagenome | ecosystem: Host-associated > Invertebrates > Cnidaria > Coral ... | reverse complement strand
TTCTTCTTACTCTTTCTCTTCTACTCTTCTTTCTTCTGATCTTTCTCTTCTCTCTGCCTCTTCCCTGCTCTGCTTTTCATCTGTCCATATTGTCGGAAGTTTAACTTCTAAACTTCCTTCGATGATATTTCACTAACCTGAAATAATGCTATTTGGGAATGATTCCCCTTACTAACCATGATTCCAGTGAGGTCGTAGTGAGGTCGTGATAATTTACCCAGATAAATGGGGGTACCCCAATAGCTGGATGGTTTATGAGGGAAAATCCATCAATGGATGATTTGGGGGTAGCCCTATTTTTTGGTCAGCAAGATATAGGGAGATCAACCTTGAATGGATTTAAGGGAAGTGTTCCAGTTGAAACCTTCCGTTTTTAGTCCGAAAATAGGGAATTTCTCTGAATGTGCCTTGAAAGAAATTCTGGGACGTGAAGCACTGGCACTGCTTTAGGTTTGGCTACCTAGAGTCCCAAATAGGAGCAAACCAACTAAAAAATATTGGACTGATATAACATATATATATATGTATACATATATATATACATATATATATATATACATATATATACATATATATATAACCCCAAAACAGAATTGCAGCAATAGACGATGACGAAGAACACCTCCTGCAACTGCAGTGAAATGTGCTCGAAGTGTCACGACCCCAGTTGTCCCAAAAGACATGGTCGTTCAATGGTTTTTGAAGGCAAGACGCACAATCAATAGATCGAAACTCTCTAATCTGCTTGTATATTCGAGTTTGATGAAAATAACCATTCCTCTTAGCTTTTGATTTTCATCAGCATACCATCTTGTCGATTTGTGCTATTCCACGTCTTGCCTCAAGCCGTTGAACAGAAAGACAGTCCAAGGCCACTCGTTTTTGACCCAGTCGCGTTGTTTACCCAACATCAATCCAGTATGCTGATGGTTCAACAAACCATGGATATCGCCTTCTTGCTTGATCTCCCTTTTTCACCTGTATAATACAATCAATGTCCCCATGTTCTGTGTCTAAAACATCCAACTCCCCAGTTGAAGCCCCAATTTGTTTTTTGCAGATGGTAAATCAGGCCTAAATCCCCATATTTTTCAGTAAATCAGGCCTAAATCCCCATATTTTTCAACATGAAAATCACAAAATCACGTCGAAATCAACCAAAAACCACGAAAAAAACACCTGTTTTTTGGTCTCCCCTCTGAGGCCATGGAACCGACGACTCAGTGACGCGTTGGTCACCTCGTTCTGCGCAGCATTGCCTCGTAAAGGCGGGGCAATGCCATCGTAAGATTCCGAGAATGCCCAATCTACTGAGTGTGTGTTTTTTTTGAATATAATATTATATATATATATAATCTTTAAAAAAATTAAACTACAATAATCAAACCGCGGGGTTTTTGTTGAACAGTTATTGTTTTATAGATAGTGATAATTCTCATAGATAGGGATTCACATTATCATGTTTATCTTTTTTCATCCCCTGCAATAATCGAACAACAGGGGTTTAGCAGCCAATGCTCACATGTTGTTGATGTACAAACGTGTGTGTGTGTGTGCGTGTGTATATTAGTTCTTGTACAAAAGAAATGCACATAAATGCACATAATATGTATATATTGTGTATAGCAACCAAAAAAAAATGTTTAAAACTTCATGGAACGACCATCCCGGAAATCGTGTTCTATTTCTTTACGTATGAATACAGGTCATGTCAATATCCGCTTCCACATGACACAGCAATGAGCTCTCGACATGGGGTCACGCTCTCATGGCACCGCACGGGCCGAAAAGTTCGCAGTTCAGCGTGGGGCTGGTCGCTTCTCAAAGGTTGGTGGTTGAAGTAACCCCAAAAAAAGCGGCTGGAGCGGCTTGAAGCAACCACTATGCAATGAAATATGGGGATCCTAGCGTTTCTTCAAGAGTTGGTGGTAGCTTAACTACAATCCACAAGGAAAACGAAGCGAAAGCGTGCGGTCATGTGTTCAGTGTTGCTGAAAAATAGATCGTTCGAATCACCAAAGGCATGATCGTTCGAATCTGCTGACTGCTATACAAATCTCTGGCAGGAACGGATTGTCCTTGCAGGTTGCCTGTTGGTAGCTAGAGCTATCATCAGCCCAATGGCTACTCTGCCGCCAACCCGTGCCAGCAGCTTATTGGTGAATGATGAAAGAAAAAACATCACGTGCAGAAACCGTTTGTAGATGAGTAGTCCAATCCTTCATAATTTCAAAGAATTTCAGCTGTGCAAACAATGTGGCTGCTGAGCCCAATGATTGCAATGGTCGCCGGTGCCTACCTGGGAGTTGTCATCCTGCTTGGTGCCTGCTGAATCTCAATCATTCCATATCATCATACAAGTTTCTGCATGAAAATTGCATCAAAGGAAACCGCCAACCAGCATTGAGAATATTTGAAAATGGCTGTTTCACAAGGCAGCTAGGTCAATTTGGGTCTGTCTTTTTCAAATTTTGCACGGCAAAAAGCCTCCAAATAGCAGCTGTTTAATGGCAATGGAAAATCCCCCTGTTGTAGCTGCTTTTCCCAGCTATGACATGTGCAGAGGATGTTGAAATTGCCATGATCATCATGGACTCTGGGAGATTGTTCTGTGCTTCGTGACTGGATGATATCCATAATCTGTTCTGTTATCATATGACCAACATTTATGTAGCTATCAAAATTTAGTTACAACTGATAATCCAATCATTTCAGCCCAACCCCGATCAGGAAATTAACTTATAAACCCCCAGGCTGTTTATCTGGGGAATTACGATTTTAGTAGCAAATGAAACCGCTAGCCCCCTAGTTAATAAAGTTGATCAACCAGGTTTTGTGAATCCGCAGTTCCAACAGTTATCACCCACAAGAGTTCATCATTTACCTTCCAGGATCATTCCATCCTAATCCCCCACTCTCGATCTTTATTGACCCAGCTATCCGCGATGGGTCCTTCCAGTGGTGAATTGGCCACGCCCAGTTGGACCTTGGAGGTAGCCTCAGATGTTGGCCCAATACCAAAAGCATGTCATGTCCACCCGAGTCCACCCTGGAGCTTATTTGCTGCTAACTTAGTAAGGCTGGGCTCCCCGCAAAAGTGATGTGGGATTCATTTTGATTCCGTCTTTTAAGGGTACACTAAGGGTACACCCCTGTCGTTTTGTAAACACCAAAGAAACCACAAAAATCATGTCGGATTCACCCAGTGCCATAAACCTACCATTTGGAATGGTGTAAAAATCCCACCCATTTCTGGTGATTTTGGGGAGTATGACAGTGGGTTTACCCTCTGGTAATTTAACATAGCTATTGAAAATGGCCCATTTATAGTGAGTTGTTCCATTAAAATGGTGATTTTTCATAGTTCTGTTAGTTTACCAGAGGGTACCATATTAGCCTTTTTTGGCATCGAACCGTCCCAAAATCGGGGTCTCTTTTGGTACGGCAGCGATTGGTGCGTCTCTTGGGGCCATCCCTGATGTCACACGGAAGGTGCGCTCTAGAGACTCTAGAGGTTCAACCAAGCCAAACACCAAGTCAGAAGCCTGATGGATTGAACTTTTTCTCTACAGCCATGCCCAAACAGAGATGTGTTTTGTTAGTGGAAAACGGCTTCTGTTTCGCATGCCTGTTTCGTCTACGGAAAACTCCTGTGGATTCGTCTGTGACATCAGGGGAGCATGCGAGCAGGCCTTCGCTGGAAAACTGCTGGATGTGCATCCAGTTTCACGGCATCATTGGCGTTTCACTCCAGATGCCACCAGTATCAGCTAAACATTATGGAATTCCTTTCCTTGGGGCAGTTGGACCAAATCCCTTCACCAAGACAGATTCTGCAGCGGCCACGAAAGAAACTCTGACCGTTGGTTGTTGAACCACCGGGCCCCAAAAACATCGATCTTAAGATCATTATCCCAATCATCCCATATTTTGGGGTCCGAAAATCAACCAAAAAAACTGAGACCAAAATCACCAGCCAATTGTGACCGACCCAACTGCGCAACTCCAAGAGAATTCGCTCGCTTTCACATGGCATCATTCTTCGAGTTTGACCTGCCAGGTGATCAAGACGTCATAGCGAAGAGGTTACCGCTTCTCAGCCGGGTATCAAAGTCGTTCTAAATGGCATTGCAGGTTGGCATTGCACGTTGTTTCAAACCTTCAATTCATTGTATAACTGTCCATAATCATTCCATTCGCAGGAAGGGAAAATCAAATCAAGTTGGATACAGTATGATACAGTATCCCATCAAATATCCCACGCGGTTGGTTTTCTTTCCCCTATCCCATAATATCCTATAACTATTCAGTTCCACCATATATCCCCCACTACATCCCCATGATATCCCCCATATGCCCAGTTTGGTTGGTACCGTTGCCCCCAGCCTCAAAGAACCCGCCCCACTTCAAGCCGCCCTGCACCGTGCGGCCGGAAATGGTGCCCGGCCTCACCGGGGGACACCGTAGCGTTGCACTGCGGTTTCGACTGGACTCACTGCAAGAATGATATCATCAACTGGAAGACTGATACATCATGATTCATGATATGTCTGATATCACATATGTAGATATCTCATGATATCTCTGAGTCTGTGTGTCTGCAATATGTGTCGACGCCCCGCGTGGACAGTTTTAGGTCTCCCGACCCGGCTCCATTCAGTGTGCCATTGAGGAGAGTATCCAAATCCTGGAGCATCCGAACGGAGCCCTAAGGGCAGAATATAACATGGACGTGTCCCAAAATGGGCTTACAAACCTGAGTGCAAGAGTGACTTGGAAAATGGCACCAAGTTCTGAACTATGACCAGGTCTGGGTGTGTCATCTCAAAATCTCTGCGCATCTCTGTTGGCTTCATCCGTGTTGAGTCCCCTCTCGAAATTTGGACATCGGCATTCACCATAGGAATGATAAAAATTATCCCAATCCGGAATTGTATATTATGTCATTTTATAGGATATTATCATAGGAATGATAATTCACCAACAGTATTGGATGGGATAAATTGGCAATTTTAATCCCATGATATCCCAATAGGAATGGCAGGAATGATCTCCTTATCCCATAGGAATTCTCCCAGGTCTCCAAAAAACCGGTCCCGGAAGGCGATGCCGCCATCGTCATATCTGATGACCTCAGATAAAAAAGAGCCAGGAGCGCAAGCCCACCAGGAAAATGATGGTGAAATTGTGTACCCTCTGGTAAACTGACATAACTATGGAAAGATCCACCATTTTCAATGGGAAAATCCACTATAAATGGTCATTTTCAATAGCTATGTTAAATTACCAGAGGGTATATTACCCCAATCACAGGATCTAGTAATCTAGTTTCCCCAAGCTAAGCTGTGAGAAGGTCCCAAACATGGAAGCCATGTCAGCACAGGGAGGCTGCACCGCGCCTTGCAAGGACCTTCATAGGACTTTCTGGCCTGGCGCTCAACTCACCGACTCGGCCATCGCATCCAAATCTCCGTGAAAAATGGAACGGATGTGTTTTGACAGATGTGAAAGTCACTTCAACTGCAATTATGATATAAAAACCGCCCCGTTCCGTTCCTTAGAATGATTTAGAATGCAGCCCTCCCATTGCCAGATCATAACCTTCACAAAAGACTCCATCTTTAATGTCGCTGGTTGATTCGTAGATTCCTCCATTCTCCCGGCAACCCAAGTGACCCAAGTGACCCAAGTGACCCAAGTGACTTCACACGTATCCATTGTGGAATACCCAATTTCGTTATCACCCCGAAATTCACCGCTAAAACATCAGCTTTTCCCATTTTGTAATGGCCATAACAATTGGTATAGCCCGCTTCAGATGAACCCAAATATCTTATTAAGTTGTACAATATATATGTATATCCTATAAAATGCCCCCATATGTCATTGTTTACTTCGCCAATTTCGTTCGTCGAATCCCCTCATATGATCCCATTTATCATGAATATCTGAACACCCCAGCAAAAAAAACATATTATACTATATTATATTATATTATATTATATTATATATATACATATTTATTTAAGAATTATGTATCCCACTATAGTCCTGGATAAACCACTGTTAAACCTGCCATGTTGAACAATCCTCCCCCGGGCGCCTTTAATCTTTTGTTGGGGTCAATGATCTTCCATGCGCCCTCCTCCTCTCCAGGCCCCACCTTCGCGAAAAAAGATTCGTATCTGATGGATTGATTTGACACGTATCTGGTTGGTGGTTGACCTACCCTCTATATGGATATATATGGTTAGTATGGTTTAATATGGTTTAATCCCATTGATTCATACTTAATTAGTTACTTGAACTGGTTGGTGGTATACCTACCCCCCTGAAAAATATGAAAGTCAGATAGTCAGATTGGATCACCATCCCAACTATTGGGGAAAATAAAAAATGTTCCAAACCACCAACCAGTATAGTTGTTGTTCCAAACTTTGGCATAGACCCTATACATTCGAGAGGGATCTGTGGTAGCCAATGGTGAAGTACCACTAAATTCTGTTCAGCCAGGGCAAAAACGTGTCAAGAAGAGGATCTTTCTCCCACTCTCGGGGAATCAAAATGGCCGGGTGAAATGAAGGCTAAACTGCGATTAGAAGCTGGAAAAACATGTTATAGTTTGGAGTCTCCAGTTGGATTTCACATGTGTAGATAAAGGATCCCAAAACCTAAATGATTCAGGGTTATCTGTCTACCCTCTGGCCTGTTTATATGTGAGCCGTCAAAATAAATTATTTACACCTGGTGCGAAAATATAGATTATGTTTTTTTTTTTTTTTCGGGGGGTGGGGGGCCTATCGCTTAACAGTGTTTTATTCAAATCAACACTAAATATATAATACCAAAATGCAGCGGAATTGCTGTTCATCAAAAATTTCCAAACTCAGTGGTTGTTTGCTTTATTGTAAGGATCTGTCATCGCCATTTCTTTCATCGCTAAGGTTATCGCTAACTTAGAACACCTTGATGATCAAGAAAGGAAAAGAAAGAAGAACGTGGAACAAAAAGGGAAATCCCAAAAATAAAAGGAAGAAGGAAGGAAGGAACAAGAAGAGAAAAGGAAGGAAGAAAGGACAAATCGATTTAATTCAGAATTTGATTCAGAAAGGACAATCTAAAATCAAGTTTGATTTAATTCAGAATTCAATTGCATTTAGTCTTAAAAGAAACATAAACGGAAAAGGAAAAGGAAACTAAAGAAGAAGAAAGTTTAATTGAGTAAAGGCTCATAAACGGAATCCAGAATTAGATCAAACATTATGTTTGATGCATTTGAGAACTCAATCGCATTTAGTTTAGTTTATTTGTACTGCTCTGGGGCCTGGGAAAAAAACTAACTACCTGCAGAAAGCAACGAATCGCAGAAACACGGGCACTGCAGGTTAAATTTGCTTCGTCAATTTTGCCCATTGCCTGAAGGTACACAACAAAAATTGCTTGGAGTACACCAAGTTTAATGCACTATCATATCTGGTTGTATACAAGTTGTCGTTTTTGGGGGGGGCCTATCTTTTTACATGGTTTGGTGCACTTTCTCAGCACAACTGCACCCCTCCATACTAAAATAGTCTATATACATACGTCTATTCTGACCATATCTCATATGCTTTACCTATTGAGTTTTTCATAGCTATGTTAAATTACGTGCAGGACTGAGGGTTGCCCGGAACGGAATGATTAGCGTCTTAAAGAGGCTCATTTCACTGCGCAGGCGCGGTGTTTTCTGACCTTTATAAAAATCCGTCGGAAAAGTGAACCTTTGCGGACTTCATTGGCGTTTCCGGCCTTTTCCCGGTGTTCACTTTTTTGGCGAGTCTGGAGTGTTCATAAGTCATCTTGCCATTGCCATGTGCACTTCTCCACATTGAATGCATCCCTAAATCAAACCCTAATAGAAGTGTGGTTATTTGTTCCATGGGGCCGGGGGATTTCATAACTTATGTAAATCCTAAATATCCTAAATGAAATCTTAATAGAAGTATGGTTATTTGTTCTGGTTATACACTACATCATTGCATCAATATTTACTGTTCCAATACTCCATGTCTCAAGCATGTTGGTATGAATGGAAAAAAAAACTGGCACTGTGATGATGGTTCCAATCATGGGTTGCTGGCTCCGCACTCGGGGTTTGGGGCAAACCCCTCGTCCTGTGGATTAAATTACCAGATGGTATCCATCAGCTCCAAGGTCATGCGTCAGGTCATCATTCCCAAGAAGGATTCAGCAGCCCCATGTTTCACCATCATTTCCAGTCTCAATCCCTATTTGGAGTAAGTGAGTGTCCCTACTTTAAGTACTATGTTCCCCTAGAATCCCTATAACCACTCAACCGGTCGCTCAACCGGCACCTCCACCACGAGGTCAAACTTTTGCCTGCTAGTCAGGACCTCACTATCAACGGTTAAATGACCTGTGAGATGGTCACTCAAAAAATGGAACCAGGATCTCAATGATTAACCCATTTGGGAGTTTCTGGGTATGGTAGTTTTTAAATGGTACGTAGAGTTCAAATGATTTTGTTATGGGAAAAAAAACACTCATGCCATTTTTCGCCTTGCTCTTGGGAGTGAAAGAAAAACTCATCCTTCCAGTGATTTTCATGACTGGAGGCGACACGGCAACAAGGCAGCCCTTCCGGCTATATGGAAATATCATCAGTCATGTGGACTGTATATGGGTTATGAACCATTTATTAACTGGGATGCACCCTCCAAGTAGCTCCTTTGGGACCGTTGTTGGCTGGATGATTCGGAATTTTGCGGAGTAAAAAAAAAAAGCAAAAAGGCCTGAAACACTGAGCCATGGCAGCTATGGCTCCGCCTCACTTGGAAATATGTCCCTCCCATATAATAAACTTCCCAAACAAAATCGGGATAAATCAGAACACCAAATAAAGACATAGGTTCCACTTGACTTGGATTTATGAGACGCCGCCTATTCGAGGAGCACGAATAGGATTGTTTCGAATGTAATTTGCCTGATTGAAACATACTGAGACGCGGCCAGCTGGGGTATCCAGTACCCCATTTCTTGGACGAACAAAGTACGACAGAAACAAAGTGTGGCTATGTTCATGGTGGACCGCCATGAACCTAGATGCCACGTTTTTTGAAGAACGGTACCCTCTGGTAAACTAACATAGCTATGGAAAATCACCATGTTTAATGGGAAAACTCACTATAAATGGCCATTTTCAATAGCTATGTTAGTCATTACCAGAGGGTAAACCAGATGGCTGTTTTGCAAAATCATCGGCTCCTCCAAAGCCGCTGGAAACTCGCGTTTGATCACCGAGACACTGGGTGTCGGATCCACCCCACGAAGCGATCTCCTGGACTCACCTCAGTTCATCCCAGGGATGACTGGATGACTATAGCCATCCAGCCATGGTGACTTGGGGCTTCGCCCAGTTTCAGAAAGCCCCATTAATTATAGAGAGAGAGAGTACACATGATGGAAGATTTGAGTAGATGGAAATCGCTTCAGAATCTGTTTTTCCCACTGCATCTGTCCATAAGTTGACATCCAACGTCTAGGACTATGACCATTCGGCCCTAAGGCTTGGGCCGTCGACAGCTCCGCTCTCAGGGCGATGCCAGTTGTTTTCGGCCTGCAACCAGGGTGAGATCGCTATAGATCGCTGAGAAAAAAGTGGAGTCCAACCACACGAAAATCGGAAAATACGGGTGGTTCGCTTGAGATTGATAGTTATTGCCAGGTCCCGCGTTAGGTTTTGACCAAGTATCGATCATGTCACTGGAAGTTGGATGCGAAAGGACTTGGCTCATTGCACCATGTCTCAGCCGTCTCAGCCTCTGAGTTCTGGACACGCCAACCCAGGCCTGGAAAAATGGATGGATCCGATCTTTTTTTGGCATTTCCCTGGTTGAATTTGAGGCAATGGGAAAAGAACGCCTATGACATGATGATGAATTGTTCGATGTGTTTGTCTCCAGTTGGGGATATGGGATACTCAGTATGGGATACCCGCAACTGCTTGAATCCGCCAACACATTCGCTGAAAATGTCATAGATATCCTCCGCAGACATCAGACCCTTTTTTCACTTCACCGTTATATCACCATCATCGATAGGTTCCGGTTATCATAACCAGCAATAAATTAGACAGCATAAGTCCTTATTTAAACCAATCACCAGGGTATTCTTGATGGCTCATTTCAAGTAAAGTTTCAGACCCCGAGGAAGTACGACTTCTTGAGACTTCGTGAGAGGATGTTTTGAGACTTCTGACTCACCTACTTTGCAACGTCTCAGGAGCGGCCGGCAATGCCCATCGCTCGCCATTTCTCACTGAATCATCTCCACTAGTAGGGAATCTGCTGAATCCCAAGTTGGATCGAGTCCACAATCCCCATTAAAGCAGGCCATACAACATGATGCCAGGCGGTTGCGCAGGAAGTTTGCAAACAGTAAGACTGTCATGAATGCTGAATGACAGCATGATTGGTGATTGAATGGCTGAATAGCTGAATTTCTGACGGCATAATTGACTGAATGACTGAGCCAATGGCCCTTTGAAGTAGCACTTCCCTGGGCTACATCTGTGAACTAGCTCGGAGCTGTCCTCGGCCCCCAAATTCTTGTATATCGCATTATATCATATAATATCATATAATTATATCCCTTCATATCCCAACAATTCCCAACATCCCCCCCCAGACAAAACTGCATTCTTCCCCCATGACAGCCCCATGATATCCCCATGATGTCCCCATGGCGACTACACCACGTGCCTCGGTCGCTACAAGGCCCAACAAGCACACAGCCAGCCTGCATCTTCAGAACAAAGGTGGTAGTTTAACCATGGATAAAACCCAATTAATATGGTTAACAAGCGGAAAACAATGGTAAAACGCAATGAATCAATATGGTTATGGTTCATAAAACCCTTTTTAACCATCTTTTTGACCCAATTCAAAAGGGGAAGACAATGGAGTAAAATATGAATAAAACGGAATTCAAGCAGCAACAAATGGGTGGTTGACCAGCGAGAACCGGATAGAAGCAGCAAAACACTACGCTTTGACCAGCACAAATTTGCTGTGGCATCACTGGAATCAAGCAGCAGCGGGGAAATGTCAACAGCACAAATTAGGACGTGCAAAAACCACCAAAAACCTGGATTTTACTCGCAAAAATCGTCGCTTAACCAGCAAACATGATATAATTTGAGAGCAACAAACATGGGAATTGAACCAAGAGAAATAACTTGGAGGAGATCAGCGTGAAAAGTCAGGATTCAACAAAGATAACTGGCTTGAGTCCCCGGGAACGTTTACAGGAAATCCATTAAAATTGGCCAGCTAAATTTGCACAAGGTTCAGGCCCGTCGAAACATGTGTGTGACTCAATGATGAATCTTGTAATGTTAATAAAGCAATAATAAACCACCCATGTTTTGGTGGTCTGTAGCACCCACTTATGGTAAAATTCGGGATGGTTTAGATACCAACATGAAATCACCGTTTTGGTTTCTCCCAACTGGGAATGGCTGGGGAACTGCTAACCTTCTCGTCCTGGTGGGTAAATCCCCGGACTCAAATCATCCAAAAATTCCTCTAGTGCTTCGCCCGTTATGCTCGAAGAGTTCTGGTTTCAAAGTGGCTCAGTCCCCCTAAGACTACAAGGAGATTTTTGGCATTCGCTGAGCTCAGGTTCCCCCACCCCAATTGGTGTCGTTCACGCCGTCGCTGTAGCGGCCTCGAAAACGGAGGTCATGCTTCGCCAGACTCATGGCACATGGGCCACATGGGTGAAACCGTGGGCATGTGACGGCGATACTCAAAACTGACGGCTTCTTGCAAGTTTCCATAATTTGTGATCTTGTTCCAAAGCATTTTCGAACGTTCCTCTTTCATTTTTTCCCATGTATATCTACCAGTATACAATAGCCACGGTATATATATATGTATATATATATATCCATGTACTGGATATATAGATAGATTGGAACTATGGAAAATCCATTTGGTGGTTGAATCAAACCAACAATGGGAATGCAAGCAACAAACATTGGGGGCTGAACTGATGAAGCCAACAAGAAAGGTGATCAAACCAATAAAATGGACTGCTCATGTGTGAAATGCTTGGAAGTTTGATTGGCAATGTAGAACTATTGTAGGGTAATCTTTGGGGGTTTGCCCAACAATCTTTCCACCACGGAATCCCAATGCCTCGTCTCAGGCGACATGTCCTGCCACCAAACATTGGACGACAATCCACTGAAACATACAATCCACTGTCATTATGACATTGACGAAAAACAAGAAAAGACAACTGTCATGTTTAAGATGTGTCAACCAAACATTTCATACCATGTTAACTTGTCGACCCATCTTGTTTTTGTTTGATATATCCAAGCATTTTTCCACACCAAAACAACGGCGCCTCTCGCGAGGACGGCATCACGACAGCCGGCAGCGCCCGGCAGCGCGCCCGGGTCGCGACCCGAAGCGTTGTTTAGAAGCTGCAAACCCCCCGTGAGGCACAGGTGAACTGATTGGAATAAATATGGGGTATCTTGGCTATGTATGTATGTATGTAAGTGTATATATATATTATACTATCCGATAATGTGTATATATCCGCCGACCCCGGCCGACGCAAGGGGGAGCGCGTAAGGGAAGAAGATGTACTGCACTACTACTACTACCACTACCACTACTACTACTACTACTACTACTACTACTACTACTACTGCTACTGTTACTGCTACTGCTGCTACTACTACTACTACTACTACTGCTACTACTCCTGCTACTACTACTACTACGACGACGACGACGACGACGCCGACGACGACGACGACGACTACTACTACTACTACTACAGGGCCGTGTGGCTGTGTTTTTGTGCAGTGGCAGCAGCAGCAGCAGCAGCAG
>Ga0126342_10016402_pt1 | contig 12909 bp, 12 predicted proteins | sample Cyp1metagenome_FD_92528 | JGI IMG/M metagenome (GOLD analysis project Ga0126342, IMG submission 92528) | Coral microbial communities from Lord Howe Island, Old Settlement Bay, Australia - Cyphastrea 1 metagenome | ecosystem: Host-associated > Invertebrates > Cnidaria > Coral ... | reverse complement strand
TTGTCGTTCTTGTTGTTGTTGTTGTTGTTGTTGTTGTTACGTGACCGGTGGGAAGGGGACCCCTTTTCTTCCATCTTCTTCCCTTACGCGCTCCCCCTTGCATCGGCCGGGGTCGGCGGATATATATATATATATGTATACATTAATACATACACATACCAATTTTCCAATGTGCTTTGCACTTTTTGTGGTCACTTTGACAGCACGAGATTCTCGAGAGATTGCCTTTTCGTACCAAGGTGCAGTCCCTACATTCCATCTGACGCCATGCGAGGCGGCCAAGGACCAACTGCTTTTGGTTGGCAACGACATCATTGAGCGACAGCAACAAATTTGGTCACTTTTTGATTCAAACACCCGAAATGACCTGGATAAGGTGAGGTAGTCCAAAACGGTGGCAGGTCAGATGGAGCTCAGCTTACCATGCTTTCTGCTTCAGGACCCAACAGACAGAAGGGCGATATATCCATCACCTTTGTACAAAACGCTGCTTGCTTCGAATACTTCGAATACTTCGAATACCGGTCGTTTCCCAGTTGTCACATTTGCTTGTGACCTTCAAGCTGCGAGCCAGAGCATTGAGGTCTGGGCGCAAGGGAACGCTGACCACAACGGGTCACAGTACAAACTTTGTGATGACCTTGATGTTGCCGATGCTTGCAGTTGAACATGATTTTGTTTCCATTGTGGCGGTTTGCGGATTTGACCTAGCCATTTCAAAAAGATGGCAGAACAGCTTCAAATCTTAGGGTAGTCTTTAAACATCCATCATTTGCACAGACTAGTCTCAAGTCGATCGCACAGGTTTCTGAAGGCCTCATTGGTTATTTCAATGTTGGTTCGAAGGTTCACACTGCAAACTTGTGCATCTCCTTGCCGAGGCATTTTGTCCTGATCAGAAAAGGTTATCCAAACCTCTTGTTGTGGCTATCTTCCTGTCTGACTTTCAGTTCTCTACAATTTCGTTGTGCCTGTGCTGGGGAATCTTCATGAATCCAAGGATCACCAAGATGCACACAGAGAAGTACTGGACAAAGCGTGGTGTGGCCTGTTTGCTGCAGCTAGACGACTGAGGGTGAGAGCGTGTGGTCCTTGGACAGTTTATCCAAGGCTACAATGTACAAAGGTTGAGGCCAACTGTCGTCGCACTGGGATCTGTGAAGTATGTGAAGTTGCACAGGACATTCGAACGGACAGTTCATGTGCCAGATGGCATACACTAACCCTTAAACACGCTCAGTCCAATTAGATTGCATCATTACGAAAATAGGATCATCATGGATCATCTACATCTATTCTCAAGGCCCACACCGCATTTTTAAATGTGAGATGTGCGTAGGTGACATGCTACAAATAGCTGGAAACCACGAGCTCATTCCCATGCAAAGCAATTTGTCAAGCAGAGAAGATGCTCGCATGAATTTGCGCAGCAACAGCATGCAAATATGCTTTGAGAAACAGCGGAAACAGGATCTTATGGAGACATAACCATCACTAGCAGTGCACATGTTTTGGACGCCCAAGATCCTGCGAGGACATTGTTTGAGAATCTAAGGCTGGCAGGCTTTTCCAGACAGATCATGTCCCTTGCCTCCAGCTTGTGTGTTCTCAAGACATGCTCGCCCGCTGTGGCTATTTGCAGTTATACTTGGGCTCATTTTTCATGTAAATATGATATAATATGATTAAATATGATTAAATATGATTAAATATGATTAAATATGTACATCCAGAATCCAGAGAAAAGGAAGGGCTGCGTAGCATGCATCCGGCAGACTTCTGTGCGAAATTGGTACAAAAGTCTAAAGGGAAAGGCCAAGCTCCAAACGGGCTTGTGCATGTGTATGCTTCTTTCGTTGCACTTGCGAAAATCGCAGAGCAAAACACCGCTTTGGGATGCTTTGGGTTGGAACGAGAGAGAGAGAGAGAGAGAGTTAGATTTGCGACCTCCTGCCGAGTGACCTTCATTCGCACAAGCAATTTCCATTGCTTTGAGGTTCTGCTGCCATGCCCCTTTCAAGTGAAACTATGGCTTGCTACGGAATGAGTTCCTTGATCACACAGAAAGCTTCGAACAATCTCATCTCTGCAAAAACTCACTGAATCTCACTGATTAGTCTATAGCCCAAGGAACAGAAAGGGACCGCTGCTTCCTCCGAACTCATGTCATGCAGTCTGAAGCAGTTGATATCAGCCTCCGTTGGATTCAGCAACGTGCCTCGAGACTCTCACAGCAAGTCAAGAAACTTAAGCTTTCAAACGGGTTTCCTGTAATCTTTGAATCTTTGAATTCGAAAGCCATGTCGACCCTAATCGAAGAGGCCAGCAGTAGCCTATCTCCTGAGGAGTCGCTGAAGAACTTCAGTGTTTTGCAGCGCATCCTAACAAATGTGATTGCAAATCCAGGTGAAGGCAAGTACAGGACATTGACCAAGAGCAAATTGGAAGGGAAATTGTCGCCTATTGGAATTCAGATTCTAATGGCCCTCGGCTTTACCGATATGGGCGAGGCTTTGGTACTACCATCAGGGAATCCAGGAGACGACTTCCTTCAAGCTAAGGAACTCTTGGATTGTTTGACGATGTCAGCTGATGGTGAGCCAATTGCAGAGGTTGATGCAGAGGATGCAGAGCTTGCAGAGGCCTTGCGGCTCTCCATGGATGATGGAGATCCTGGTCCCACTAAGCGGCCACGGCCCAGTGAGGAAGATGATCGGGCCTTAGCCGAGCGTCTGGAAAGAGACGAGCCCGATGAGAGAACTGAAGTTTCCTTTGAGCGGTTTCGTGCAGAGGATGTCCAAATTGAGCTCGATGCAGTGGAAAAAATCAACCAGTTCTGCAAAGAAACTGGAGACAAATATGTGGATCCTCAATTTCCACCGACTTCAAAGTCGCTTTATCTGAGCGCTGAAGATGCCGAAACATGGCAATGCTTGAGCTGCAAGCGGCATTCTCCACTGCCCCCGACTCCACCGTTGCCAAGGTCACAGGAGGAAGCTCAACAGCAGGAAGCGGACTTTGCGGCCAAAGCAAAGTGTGTTGGCTGCGGAGAACCTGCGCATTATGCCATCAAAGTACATTGGTTTTCGAAGCCGACTCAGTGGTTACGACCAGGGGAACACTGCCAAGGGTGCGAGCTGATGTACAGTCATCTTCCTGCTGGCAAGGAGCTGCTCCCTCGTCTGTGCCCACATTTTCTGCGCGACTCCATGTCCAACACAACCGTTGGGGCACCTTGGAAACTGATTCGAGGAGAGGCGCGCACAGAGGATGTCTGCCAGGGAGGTTTGGGCAACTGCTGGTTCGCAGGTGCTCTAAGTGTTCTTGCAACCTGCCCAAAGATGGTAGAGAAGCTCTTCGAGACCAAAGAATTCAATCCAAGTGGTGCTTACCTGCTGCAGCTGCATCATGCTGGCAGCTGGAGACGGATCCTCATAGATGATCTTCTTCCCACTTCTCAGATATTTGAAGGTTACATTGATGGACAGACAATCTACTATTCCCGTGGTGGAACACTTTGCTACCTCCAAGGTTCTCGACGACAACTGTGGGTGCCCCTGGTGGAGAAGGCTGCAGCAAAGCTGTTTGGCAACTGGGCTGGGCTCAAGGGGGGCACCTTTGGTGAAGCTCTGGCGCTCTTCACCGGTTTTCCGACCCAACGACTTCCGCTGTACATCCCCAAGGAGCTTCGAAGGCGCCGAGAGGAGAGGCGCAAGCAGATTGCGGATGAGCGGACCATGATGCTGCTGCAGGGTCTGGAAGTTCCCGATATGGATGACAGTGATGATGATATGGAGAATGATGACCTCAAGTGGTCCCAGATTCTCTCAGCCCGTGAATGTGGGTACTTGATGGGTATGGGCTGCACTGAGGAAGGTTGTGAGAAGACCAAGCATCACATAGTCGAAGAGATGGGACTTCAGGCAGGGGAGAAATTGGAATGTTGAAAAAAATGCAGCAGTACTTATATACTTAGTAACTCCTTTTTTGAAAGTCAGCGTTTGGGTGCACTGCTTGCTTCCACCACACACGCACACACACAAGATGATCCAATTTGCTACTGCTAAGAAGTTTGATGGAAACAATACAAGTTCGTGAGCACATCAAGACATTTGCCTTTGTACTGTACATTTCATTTTGTTGTTATACAATTCCCTTGGCAGACAGTAGTAGTTGACAGTTTCTCGGGTCTGCAACAGGAAGCTTTTTCATCTCGCAACAATTTCTATGATTTCATATGATGATTTTTATGTTTCTTTTGTATTAGCTGGAAATCAAAGTAACAAAGCTGCTTCGGAAGAAGGAAACCTTTGCAGCCAAAGTTCCATTATTGCTGACAGTTGTGATCTGTGAGAGAACAAGTTGTCGAACAACTTGAAAAATCTGGGAAGGTCTGTTTTTGTCTTCCAAATTCCAATGACATTTTGCTTTCTCTCTGTCCCTTGGCCTTTGCCCAGGCACCTCATGCATATGGGATTATGGATGTTCGAGAGATTGAGGTGGACGGTCGGCTGCTGCGGATGATGAAGATTCGGAATCCATGGGGAGAGCGAGCTCCGCGAACATGGAAAGGTCCTTGGGGCAAAGATTCTGACAAGTGGACACCAGAGCTGAAATATCGCCTTGGAGTTGTGAACAGCTCAAATGTTGAAATGGAAGATCCAATGTCCGTTTTTTGGATGGACTTCCAGGATGTTAAGGAGTACTTTGGAGCTGTTGAAATTTGCCGAGTGCATGAAGGTTGGTGCGAAAGTCGTAGCCAGGTTTGGTTGCCTTCTGGAGTTGGACCTGGTCAAGGAGTTGATGTGACCGTGTTCAGACGCACAGCGGTGGACATTTGCATTTGGCAGGAAAAACACATTGCCAGGGAGGCTGCGTTGCATGCAAAGGCCACGAACATCGACGTCGGCTTCGCAGTTCTGCGCAAAATTGGTGTCTCTGATGGCAAGGTCCAGTACGATCTGACTGAGATAGTAAAACGTGGTCGCACAGATGATGTAAGTTCAGAGATGATCTTGGAAGGTGGCTATGTTTATCGCATTGTCCCAGTTTCATACGGCATGTCTCAAGAGTTTACACCGCGACGAGCCGTTGTTGCTGTACATTCAGTTCAGGCAGTTGAAACGGAGCGTGTCTCCTTGGATTGGTCAGATACTGCAATGGCAGTGATCGAGGGCACACGGAGGAGAGGAAAAAAGAGGCCAATTCAGCAAGCAGCGCCGGGTGTCTCGTGCTGGCTCCTTCAAGAGGAGGCAGGCATGTCCTTCGTGGCAGAGAATAAATCAGATGTCCAGACAGCATTGCAGGTGGACGCCTCTGACAGCATTGGTTGCGTGTCTTCTCGCGAGAGCTTCGACGCAGTTATCGCTTTGCCTCCACAGAGCCGACAGGTTCTGATTGGCGTTGCCTATGCTCGTGGTGCGATACGCTGTGGGACTGCAATTCAAGCAGTTGGTCTTCCAGGAGACGCAGCAAACTTTGCCCTCCGGGGTGAAGGCCTTCACATGGACTTGCCCATTTCTTCACATCCGGTACCTCCACCTGATCATGCCATTCTAGACAGAGCACCTCCTGAAAAGCCAGAACTCCAACGTAATCTGACAAGGGGAAGCTCAATGAGCCAGGAAGAGATGCTGCAGGCAGCTATGGAGCTTTCAATGCAAGGGTCAAAGCCTGAAGATGACAAGATGGAGGTGGAAATGGAGGACGAGCTTGCAATGGCCATCAAACTGTCCATGGACTGCAAGGCAGCGACACCGACACCACCTGCCGCTCCAGCACCTTCAGCGACAGAGGACAAGGCAACGCTGCAAGCTCGTGTGAAGGCACTTTTCGAGCAATACCGCAGTTCCGGTATGCCACCCAATGAGGCAGCTGCCAAAGCCTTAGCCCATGCGCAGAGCATGTCGGGAAGCCATGGTTGAAGAATGTTGAAGCACAAACTGTACAAACTGATGGCCATGCGGCAATAGAATAGGCCGTGGCAGCTTCTAACGTTGACGCAAAAAGAGTCTTCAGCAGGAATCACCATTGATCTGGCATCGAATGACTCTCACTACTACATTGCGGTTTCATAAATTGCTGCATCATGCTTGGGCTCAATGCAGCTTCTAGATGCTTCTAGACATGGAGAATCTACACTTCAGAAATTTGTTTTTCAGCGCAAGGTTATGCATGAGTCTGCAAGTACTGGTACAAAACTAATTAAAACTAGTTGTATTATGTTGTATTTTGTTAACATATTTCGACTGCGCTGTGCATTTGCCACAGCTCTTTCGGCGGACTTGCTGCCGACATCCAATCCCACTAATTTTCCAGAGCTGAGGCGGCTTTGACACGCGCCAGCTCACTTCAATGTATCAGTTGATTCTATGTTGATTCTACTTGCCTGCCAGAAAGTTAGAAGGCATGACGGCATGACCGAGACATCGTGAAGGTACCTTATGCAAAGATTGACAACGCCTCCCAGAGTCTCGAATCTCGAAATCTCGAAATCTCCCGAAATCTCCCAGAGAGAGTGGGTTGAACGACTTCCAGTCGTCCATCTCCCGAGCTGAAGGCACGATGGAGTTGCTGGCGGCAGGCGCTGCTGGAGGTGCAACCGTGGCAATCGCATGCGGCAATCCGTGGCACGTGGCTTTGCAAAGACAGCAGGATACAGTGTCGGATACAGCGGGTATCCGTTGAATATCGTTGAATCATGTTGAATCGCGTTGGCAGATTTGACGCTGCTATAGTTGTTGAATGTTATTTGAGTCCAAGCTGGTGCAAATCCGTGTGACAGCTGGCGTCCTCAGCTACAATCGGAAGAACTTCATGTTTGACAAGGTAGGGAATCCTTTCATTTGCGCATTGACAAAACCTGAAACATTTCAGACAGCAACAGGTTGCAGGACAGTACTTCAGTTTGAGCAGCATTTCTAATTAAATCAGATTGTTGAAGTTGATCATATTAGCTCTGTGCCGTCCGGCAGCGCAGGAGCAGTTTAGAGAAAAGGCCTACTTCAGCCAGGAGATGAAAATCCGGAAGCACGAATTGTACCGAGAGGAGACTTTCCAAAAGCATCCAAAAGCAGATGCAGCATGGCACACACACAGACACAGAGCTGACATTCGTGCTAGTATATGGCGGCTGAGATGTGTGGAAATCGGATGGTAAATAAATCTGCTGCTTTTAGAACGCTGCTTGGGACTAACCCTGGATCTTAAAGGCAGTTGCCACGTAGCATTGCCGAAGTTGATCAGCCGTACATTTCACAACTCCATGACAAGCCGATGAGCTGAGAGGACATTCGGGACTTAACCGACCTCACAGTGTCCAAAATGGACGTGCCTCGCTTGAGACAAGACTGTTTCAGTATGTTTCAGTATGAAAGAGGCTAGAACTTTGTATGCTTTTCTGGTGATTCTGCAGCTTTCCCTTGTGCAAAGCTTTTCTCTGGCGAGTTTGGTTGCGATCTGTTTCCTCGATACGGTGTCAGTATGTCTCAGTCAAGGTGTACATGGTCATCAACGTTCTGCAGCTTTTGCGCAGAACTAAGCTCAAGGAGTGACAGCTCCCACCTTTGTTTTCTATGTTCGCCGCTTGAAGGGAAGCATTGCAAACATGTTGTGTCCATTTGTTTTTTTCATGGAGACAGTTGCTCAGCTCTGAGGTTCTGTGTCTTACTTTTCACGGAGGGCATGCCGCAGCCTGGCTTAACTCCACTTTGGCTGCATTGGCGCCATGCTCAGTTGCGGCTGCGTTCCATCTACCGGCGCTTGTCCACCAACTTTACCAAGGATTCTCGCAGCCACAAGTGGATCTGGTGTGTTGTACTTTGTACTGAGCCGGGTCCCCAGATTCCAGGCACATGCCACATGACATCATATGACATCCCATGTATCAATATGTATCAATGAGATTCAACAAGTATCACAGCATGAGATCAGCAAGTTGCTTTTGCCAAGGCCTCTGGCTTGCCATGCATGCCTCAATCGCAGCACATTCCTTTGGAGCCGCAGCCTGATGCACCTGATTCGATCTCTGCGATGCATCATGCTCCCTTTGCATAGTCCGGCGTATATTGGCATGCACAGTGTGCATTCTCATCAGGAATAGATAAAAACAAGCACTTTTGTGGGCAAACAACAGAAATCAAAAGGTGTGGGGAAGCGAGTGGACCATCGACAGACTGGAGTCGACCAAAATCGAATGATAGGTCTGATAAGTCAACTTGATCTGAGGTGCGGCTGCTGACGCAGTTCGTTTGGAGCTTAGCCACGCTGACTCCCTAGACTTCTTCTGAGCAGACGTGCACTAGCAGTTCTTTTAGCATTTTCTATAGCATCTTTTAGCATTTTCTATAGAATTTAGTCCGGAACACACTTTCCAATTTATTCTATTTTATTCTATCATTCTGTTACTTTCTATTCATGAAAATCATCCCGCCCGGAGCCTGGAACATGACTCTGTTTGCTTTTGCGGAGACATGTCACAAAGAATGTGGCAGGTACGTCTTCCTGTACCAAATTTGCAGCAAATTGACAGTGCTGCAGCCAAAGCCAAGGCGAACACCTGATGGAGCTTTTGATTAAAAAACCAGGTTTTATGGATAGCCTTTCGATGACCAGACCTAATTCATGCCAGGACTATGAGGCTTTGAGTCTCGGTCAAATCTTGCGCATCCCTGTGCTGCAGCAGCAACTCAGGACACTGGACTCTTCCTGACTCTCCCCTGGAGAAAATTTTGGAAGCGAATGTTCTACCAACAGTTTACGTAAGACACCCAAAATGTTGTGACAAGGGCTCAGGACAGAAATTGAGTATGTTGAGTGCGGAGAGATTTTCAAGCATTATGACCTTATATGACCTAATTATGCCGAGAGTTGCTATGACCTTTTAAGCCCAAGTAGACCCAAGTAGTTTGTTGTTGCTTTATAATTCTTGTCTGGTGGTGCTGAATGCTGCGATCAGAACCCAGCCGAATGTCAGATGCTTCTTGAATGTTTTAGCGCCCTCGAAATCAGACGTTTCCCCTCGAAAGCAGACGATTTTGGCGAAGTCTTGCCATTTCATGTGGTAGGAAGCTCACAGCTGCGATGGGTGACCTTACGCCAGAGCCCCAATGAAACTAGCGATCTCCAGCATCCACGCTGTAGCTGTAGAAGTGAAATGCAAACCCCCAAAAAGGCAAGAGTTCCCATTCATTTTCACAGTTTCTTGATCCTCATTGGTGGCTCTTTTTTTTTCTAGCAGCTAGGAACCTCACAGCCACATTTTGCAGATCTACCCCTCTCAGCCCACAAGGGGCATGAGAGTACAGCATCTTTGAAAGTGGGTCTCCATTCTGCTTGCCCTCCATCTTTCAGACCCCATATCTGCATTTGGAATGAATCGCAAGATCTGAAATGCCGATGACATCGATGACACAAGCATTGTCTTGGGCTGAGGACTGAAGAAGTCGAAGATACCACTGGCATGCAGGATAACTTCTTGCCAGAGGCTGGAGCAATTTGCATTCAGGCTATTCAGGGGACTGAAGGAGGCAAACGTTGTATGTGATGAGTGATGAGTTTAGTTTTGTTTGCTTCCTGGAGCATTGCGGCAGCTACCAAGCCAAGCTTGCAGGTTTCTGCAGTGTCAGTGGAGGAAACTGCCAGTTTAAAGCATGGCCCCCAGACCCATTCTGTCCTGGAAGAAAGACAATGAATCTGATGAGAAGCTTCCAGGCACATTCAACTGTACAGAGAGCTGCAAGCAAACTGGCAGGCTGGGTTTTGGATGTAGATGATGTAGGACAGCAAACTTCAGTCCACAATGCTGGAGATTGGAGGATCTGAGGATCTTCTCCAGTCGGAGATCATTTATCATTTGAATTCATTTGATAACAACACATGGCCACATTTGGAGAGCCATTTTGATGTGGACGAGTCATATATCGGCATTCGCTTCTGAACGTCCGAAGGCATACGATGCATACAGCCGCGTGCCTGGCACTAAGAAGATGGTGCAGATGGTGCGAAAGGAAGTCTTCTTAAACACTTAAAGATATGGGGGTTTCCACAAATGGAGATACCCCAAAATGGATAGTTTATAGTGGAAGATCCTATTAAAATGGATGATTTAGGGGTACCCCTATTTCAGGAAACCTCCATATGACTTTCTGTGTGGCTGAAGGAGTATGGCAATGGGCACAAACCAACTGCTCCAATCAATCAATGCATATTGCTTGGGTCCTGACCTCAATATCTGCAGAATTTGAAGTCATGGCTTGTCTCAAAGTTATCGCTACAGTACCGGTTACTAGTACTACGTCCTTCTATATATGTCTATCTATATCATGTTTGCAATCACTTTGAAACTTCACGTTTCCAAGGTGTTCTCCTCTCAGAGACACAGACGGGTTGGGCGGCTGCTTGCTGCATGGCGGTGATCAGCAGTGTCGCGTGGCTCATTGTGAGGCACGACAGATCCAAGTGTGGTGACTGTCCCAGAGTCCAAATGCCTCAAACCCTCTTTTAGATCCTTTTGGATCCTTTTTGGTACTTGCAGGGAGTTTGACATTTACTTACGTACATAACATACATACATTACATTACATTACATTACATTACATTGTATTACATTACATCACATTACATTACATTAAACTACATTACATTACACTACATTACATTACACTACATTACATTATATAATAAATTAATACATACATTACATTACATTACATTACATTACATTACATTTACATTACATTACATTACATTACATTGTATTACATTACATCACATTACATTATACTACCCGCAAATGACTTAGTCAGAGGCGGACATACCCTCGAAAATCTTACTCCTATGTCATGAGCAAACATACCCTTGGTGGTCTGGGTCCCTTACTCCTATGTCATCACACCAAACCATAGAAAACATGTTATTTTTAGACAAGTTTTCCAAGGATATAAGGCAGTAGGCAGTTCCTAAGTCATGATAACTGCAGCTGTTTTGCTTCAGAGACGTGATTGGCTGATTGGCTCCTGCGCTGCAGGACACGCTGGCATGTTTTTTTGACGCTTGGGAAGTCGTGAAGAACACAGTCGGAGGGTCCAAAGTCATAAGTCATAAATGCTTCAAACATGCTTTGGCTTGAGAAGACCTTCAAGATGAATGATTGCCTAGGCTTATTCCTAAGTCACAATAGTGTTGCCAATGCATGTGCGTTCAAGAAGCTATCTTGTGTTCAAGCCACCCCTGCGTGCAGTTGTTTGATTGGAGGACCATGCAAGACATTGCCCTTTGCCTGTTGGTGTGTTGTTGCCTGGGGCTTTTCACCTGGTGGTTGGGGTATGGATACTCCTGGCGACAGATTTGCCGTCGCATTGTTTCCAGCTTCAATGTGATGCCACCTGCTGCCAGCTCTGGGATGGAGTCTGTGTTTGAGCACCAGGGTGATTCCAACCTTACCCTTCCACCTGCGCCTGGCATTCCACCTGGACCTTTGATGGAGAGCCCACCTGCTGCAGAAGATCCAGCAACTAGCCCAGCGTCAGACAGCTCTGGATGGCGAATGCCCAGTCCAGAGGGTAGGCATTATACAAGTGTAAAGACTCGCAGGATCAGATAGATGATGCTCGTGACATAGGATTAGGATGTGCCGTTTTGGTGAGACACTTGGCCCAGATTCTGTTTAAAAAATTGGCCGGTTGGGTGGTTTGCGATTTTTTTCACAGTTTCGCATTTCAGAAATGCCCGTTTTGAATTCACTTCCTCTGAGCCAGGTGATCTTCTCACATCTGAGTTTGATATGGAGGCCGCAGAGACAGGATGATTGCACAAACGTTGGCTGATGACATAGGATGAAGTCATTTTTGGGCAGTATATCCATAAAACTATTTTTTAATACATATATATATAAATAAAATAAAATAAATATATATATATAGGTGTATACATAGGTAGATATATAGATAGGTAGACATGTTCAGCTGTGATGACATAGGAGTAAGGGACCCAGACCACCAAGGGGATGTTTGCTCATGCCATAGGACACTGCTTTTTGAGGGTATGTCTGCATCTGACTAAGTCATGTGCTGGACAGTCTTTGCAGGCCCCGCCGCTGAAGCGACGCAAACTTCCATGGCCTCGCCACTTTCCTGAGGACTCTACGTGGGGGTTCCCCACCCTTCATCGAAGTACATTCAATGTCAGCAAATACATATACATACATATATATATATACACACTCATTATTTGATGTTGGAATCCTGTGCCACCAAGGTTGGTTTGGTTCTGGTGCGGGCATTTAGACTAAAGTCATTAGACCCCACTAGTCCTAAGTCATTAGAACCTAGTATAATGTGCAGGACACGCGTGTAGCCAGATGTCGAACCAGGTAAGCCAGGTTGACCGTATATATGCATCATGCATTTGCACTGCCAGGAGTCGATTGGTGCCAGCGAAGCTAGTGAGGACAGTTGTGGGACCAGGGCGCTGGAACAACATCCTAAGTCATGAGATTTATCGAAAAATGGTCTCCGAAATTATATTTACATATAGATTTCAACTGAGTTTAGCTGCAGCAGAGGGGAGTTGGGGTCTCTATGTCCAATGTACAGTCCAGCATGTACAATATTGACAATATTTCTTGTGAAAGGGGTTGCAGCGCGCGCATAGTGAACAAACATTCTACTCCAGGATGTTTCCCTGCACAGTTGTTCCTATGTCATGAGCATTGGACACTGTTGGCATGGACGTGAGCTGCGCTTCCATGCCGCTCAGGAGGGCCATGCTGGGGTGCATGGCCAGCCAGCTGAAGCGGGCATTGGACAAGTGTCACAGGCAGGACATGAGTGAAAATTGTTGGATTTTTGAAGGTTCCAATGCCATTTTTTTTGATGCCCAAATGGCCCAGTTTGATCCCCATATAGGGCA
>Ga0126342_10016401_pt1 | contig 12909 bp, 12 predicted proteins | sample Cyp1metagenome_FD_92528 | JGI IMG/M metagenome (GOLD analysis project Ga0126342, IMG submission 92528) | Coral microbial communities from Lord Howe Island, Old Settlement Bay, Australia - Cyphastrea 1 metagenome | ecosystem: Host-associated > Invertebrates > Cnidaria > Coral ... | reverse complement strand
TTGAGAAATAACGAGGACAAGCCTTATTTCCATCATGCGAATTAGCGATGCGAGGCGTTAAAACTGGGGAACGAAATAGCACACGAGGGAGACGAGGTAAGAAATAAAGTAATTTTGGCAGATCAGATTCCAGATGGAAACAATCCCCAAACTGCCATAAACAATCCCAGAATAAACTAACAAAGTGGATGCACTGGTTTTACTTGGGTAGTGCAATGATTGGAGAACAAGTTGCATCATGTTTTGATGGATTTCAATCATATCACCGTGAATGTTAGGCGTGACACCCAAGATTCAGGTAGCACATTGTAGGCAAAATCCACCTCCAACAAATTGAGGACGTTCCGAAAACTGTGGAGTATCCACATCAACCGGTGATCTGGTGCTTGGATCCTGTGGATCTTGGAAATGTCTGGGACTTTCTCAAAATCAGACTAGCTGGATATTTGGGGGATATAGGCCCCATATGTTGAGAGGCCTGGATATACATGGTATAGCTTTTTGGTATCCATAAGTTGGTGCACTGTCTAATGATTTTTTCTTTGTGACATCGATGTTCCCACTGCTGTAGCTGTTGGTGAGTTCGGTGTGTGCGTTTTACCGGGACTAGGCACAAGACGTCTCATTCTGCATGGTCCAAACACCTGTGCATTTGCCCGCTTGGCAGAGGTTCATCGCTGGGCCACTCACATGTCCATCGCCGAGGTTTACAGTTTACCTCATTGATCTCTAGAGTCCATTTGATATACCATCCGGCGTTGTAAACATGGTTTGCTGGAAAATCATTCATTTAGTTCCATGATTTCATATGATTTCCCAGCTACAAATGTTTATTTACAGTGGATGTCCCATATGTTTCCTACGTTTTTCCTATACTTTTTCCCTTGTAAAATGTTCATGGAACTCACCGGAGGCTACCAAGGATTCGATCCTAAACTTATCCTTCTCGCCATTCAAAGTGCCCTGGTTGATTGCTTTATAATGTGGTTAAAACAATGTCGTAAACCACCCCATGTTTGATGGTTTATACCACCCATAAAAATGGTGATGACTGGGGGATGGTTTATTATTGTTTTACCCACATTAGGGGCTTATACTAGCCAATTGAGTGGGGATTATGATAAGCCATAGGAAACCTAGAAAACAGAACTAGTATTTCATGAGATGGGACGTATTTTGAATGGCTCAACTACAGTTGCAGTTGCCACACCTAGTTAACCTATAGACCAACTTAGCTAATTACGGCGCGTCACCTTGTATGGACGTTCACTCTTGAAATGTTGGAAAATCAAAGGTTTTGACCCATGCCCATGGCCCATGGCCCATGGCCCTTGCGCACCTTTGTGGACTTCAAAGAGTGGATCATGCGTCCATAGTGGGTAAATGTCTTCCTTTGGGGTGTATGTTTCACACAACCATAAATATATGCAAACCAGAATGTTTTCCGGAAAGGAAACAAGTCCACTGGCTCACTTGAAGATCACCCAAATGTCGGGCAAAACGCCAACAGTTGTCCCATTTTTGTTCACCATGCAGGTTGTTTCAGGATGATCATGGATGGACTTAAAAACCTGTAGCGATGAAGTTTGGTTCCGAGCCGGTCAAGTTGGCACGGGATTTGCTTGCAGCACTAATGCAAAAGCGTCTGTTGTTGAATTTCTGCAATCAGAAAGGTGATGAAAGGTGGATCAATCGCACAGATTCCTTCAGGAGTCACATGCCTTTGGCAGATGGAACATGAGTTTTGAACATTAGTAGAAGATTAGTAGGAAATTATACCCTCTGGTAAACTAACATAGCTATGGAAAATCACCATTTTCAATGGGTAAATCCACTATTTCTATGTCCATTTTCAATAGCTATGTAACAGATTACCAGGCCGGGTATAGTTTATGGTTTCACGAATCTAGATGATTCCGCGATCCAGAAGAAAAATTAGATTCGGTGTTTCCGGTGTGGTTTTGGAAAGGAGAAACCTCCTTTTTGTCCATTGTTGATTTTGTTTAATAGAAACAGATTAATCATCCAATACCTGGATTGAATGAGGGTCAAACTAGTGATGTTTGATGTTCTTTGGTTTTTCATGTTTTTGTGTTTATGTTTTTCTATTTTCCAACGCTAGTGACTAGCAAATGGAATCCCATTGAACCAGCAAATCGGAACAGATGACGTGAAGATATGAAGGCTTTTGGGCACTGTCATTCTGTTTGGAAACACATCCATCAATTGAGACCTCGAACAACAGGAGCAGTTGGGAGGTTGCAGGGATTTCTACCAAGAAAGTCCGCCCTTACTGGTTGGCCTTTTTTTTTGTGGCACCACACATGGTTTACGCCCACATGACGTGTCTTCATCTCAAGAAGACCTGGCTTAAGGGCAGCAATAAGTAGGATTAGAGCAACACATGTGCCACGCTCGAAAGATGTCGAAAGTTAGATTAGATTAGATTAGATTAACATGTTTTTCTGGTTGATGGTCATCAATCCATGTTCATAGATGTTCATGATTCATAGGTGTTGTTCAGCCCTTGTATGTTTGGATTTCCACCACATGGATAGGATATCATACCACATCAATCCCAGGAGGCAAAAAGCAGTTGCCACTCACGATGATTCCCCTCCATGAATTGCAGTAAATTGCATTTAGTTAAATTGAATTGCACATACTGGAGTCACGAAGAGTGACAACTCCGCGCCACTGCGCGGTACATAGGCGGTTTGAACATGTTTGAACCCATTTTGTTTATACCCGCACGATGAATGTGGGTGGGCACCTTCTATGCCAACATATGCCAAGAAAATGACCCACATGTTTGTGAATAGATTATAAAGGGATAGAGCATTTGGGGAAGAGGTCTTTCTCAGGTCAGCCATCACAGTCTGTGATTCTGGCTCCCATCTCAGATCGCCATGGCCATGCACAGCTATGGGTGACGCGTGGGGGCCATGGTGCTGGTGGTTTTTGCGGGAGACTTGATGGACCCGATGACATGTAGTGACCTACCCTCTGGTTATGACTAACAGTTCGCCATGGAAAGATCCACCATGCTATTAATAGGTAAACCATCTATTTCTATGGACCATTCTCCATGGCTATGTTAAATTACCAGAGGGTATGTTTGTAGAGGTATGTATATCGCCTTTATTCATTCTCCAAAATGTGTGTTCTATGTTCCATGGCTACTGCACAGTTTCAGAGAAACTTAAGCCTTGAGCGGTAGCTGAGTTGAGGATGTTGAGGTAACTGTTAATAATTAATAGAGGATGTATTGAACTAGTGGGTTTACAAACCAAGCATATCTAGTGTGCTTGTCAAAACCAAACAAATATGTATATATATATATACTAGTATATTATTTCATCGACAATGCTCAGTACCCACCCGGTACACCTTGCTGATATGTTTGATGATCTTGTTGGCTCTCTGGGTTTCGAAAATAATGGATGGAAAATGCGTACCCAAATTTGAGTGGTTGCAAACGAAAAGGTAGGAGGTCTCTTTGATATAGTAAGCAGGAAACGGTTGGTGATTTGTAGACTGGGAAAAGCTATGAAAAACTTGTTGTTATAACTATCCGTATATACTGCAATCTGGACATGTTGATACAAACGGTTCTACTGTTTCTTTTTGCCGTTTGATCCATTGCGATAGTCTCTCTATCAACCAACCAGCAGCACCAATCAATAGGTTTTGACTAGTTCCTATGTGATTTATGTTTGAATCAGGCTCAGACTCCTACACCGCCTTTGACGAAGGTCCACTTTCGTTACGCCCAAAAGCGATGTCAGGCCAAAGGGGTCGGCTGGCAAATGTGGCTGCTGTGGTAGTTCAGCTTTAAGTAAGATAATCTCGTTAACCATCTTTATCTGGTTGGTGGTTTGGAACATTTGTTATTTTCCCCAATAGTTGGGATGATGATCCAATCTGACTTTAATATGTTTCAGGGGGATGGCTCAACCACCAATTAGTTATCCTTTGGAACCACTAATGATGATTGTGATGGTTAAAGATGGACAGATATTAATGATGTGTCGTAATGATAATCAATGACTCAGCTTATGGACCAATTATATATTACTAACTGGGATGATTAAAGTGAGTGGGTCAAGCGGTCAAGCATCCATCATGGACCAAGCAGAGCTTGAAAAAATATGCTATATCTGGAGACCCACAGATTGTGACTGATGTGAAGCCACATACTTCTCATTTACAGAATGGGCTCAGTTCCACTGTGATGTTGGATTGTTGTTGTTGTAGGCCGAACCAGCAAACATGGGTCTTAAATAATGAACTATCTTCATCCATGGGTTTGCCTGACTTGAGGTTTGTAGGGTGCCCCAATGTCATGGTATAGCCCCATTTTCCGACCTGCGAAGTGCATGGTAGAAGTGGCAAGAACATGCTATTCACCTTGCCAATCCCATCCAATCCCTGTTAATACTATTGGAAGTACTATGGATATACCCGACATTGCTTTTGATATATAGAAATTATAGTTCATCAAATGAGTTTCATGCATTGGTGTTGTACTCGCAATTGTTTGTACGAGCTTCTGATCCAATAATTCAGTCAGGAACCACGTAATTGTGATACATAATGACTTGTGGGGTATGAGTATGTACAACCCAACTGTCTACTCGCAAACCCCGGTTCCCATGCCAAAATGACCAGACTAGTCCTGTGGAGAGATGTGAGACGTCCGTCCATGAAATTTTGGATGTTCTGTTTTGGCCTCCAGTGTCATCAAACGTGGCTGGCTGGAAAATCTACGAAGTACATTAATGAAGCTTAGTTCGCTGGGAACATCGAACTATATATATGGTCAGTAGCTGACAAATGAAACCCTTGTAACTTGAATGTACTGGCATTCTTTCCAGTTCCAATCATCTATACTATGTACATTACTCATGTGGTAAACCCAGTGATAAATCATTCTCAAGATCATCATAAATAGAAAGAATCCATCTCCAAAATGGATCAACATGGTATGTTTATGTTTTCGGTGAATCCTATATTAACCATTATTAGTCATTGCTAAACCTACCATTGAAATCTGATCCTCCCCAGTTTTCGGCACCGCCAAATCTGGTGCGTCAGTTTGTCGGCCGCAGAGCACGCTGCGGCCGGCAGCGTCGCCAAAGCCGCCACTGGGTTAACACCGAAGGGCTATGGTATGTAATCTGAAAGTGTTGGGAAAAATATCAAAATATAATTCTTGAAAAGCATCATGTTGATATATGATTATATATATATACGAATATACTCTAGATGTTTCGATCATAAATCCCCATCAGCCTTAAACCTACTAACACCACTATTCTGTCAAGGGGACACTTTGTAGGTTCATATTATTTCTTCTTCATTTTGAGATGGGTGCTGTTTTGAAAGCCAGGATAGAAGTTACCTTTCTGCTGGAGTGTATCAGTGTATCAATGGTTAGCGGTCCCAAAAAGTGGATTTAACATAAATGGGAGAGTGTTTGGCATGAATGGATAGATAGAGATAGATAGATTGATTGATTTGATTTGATTATAGAGAAGATAAGATAAAATAAGATAAGAACTATTTGTCTATCTATCGATCTATCTACCTATCTATCTATATGTCTATCTATCTATCTATCTATCGATCTATCTATCGATCTATCTATCGATCCATCTATCTAATATATTCCTCTATCTATCTATATGTCTATCTATCTATCTAGCTAGTTATCTATCTATCTATCTATCTATCTGTCTATCTCTACAATGTAAAACGCTGCACCAAATTGTTAATTTGACAACGCAGACGGATCCAACGAACAGAGATCTCCGACATCACCACCACAGAGGGGTGATTGTTGATCAACCCAACTGGGGCGCAACAACCTTCAATGAATAGGCCAGGCCATTTAAAGTGACCTCTCAGTGAGCCCTGGTTTGAGGTAACTTCGAGAATTGTCACATACTAAGCCAGCATCGCCCAAAAATCCACCATGTGATCAGTGACGATTCTCAGCTCCTGAGGCGACTAAGCTGATTCTCTATCCCCTGGACACCTGGAAAAGTCGGAGACAGGTGCCTGCAAGACATAGTCGCGAGGGTTCGGGGGCCGAATCTGTGGCATTGGGTTGTAAGGCTATCAGGCCCTTGATCATCCTTGATCTATAGTTGGAACAAGAATAGTGGGGAAAACTTTGGATGAATAGAGACTAAAGATCTAAATCATTCAAAATCGATCTAAATCCTAAACATGGACCCATCTACTGTACCCCGAAAATCATTCAGTTTCATTAAGGCGACACGATCGACAGCCCATTTTTTCACAAACAATAGGTCAATGCCGGTAGATCATTTATCAGACGGGCCCATCTAAGAGGACCTCATAGCTATGTATTTATATAGTGAATCCATTGGTGGATTCAAGAATGTTCAAGACATACACCAAGAAATGATTCACTCATTCACGCTAGAAATACACAATTGTGTGGATTCCGTATTGTTGGTGAATCGTTGAGGGTCAACCAACGACAAGAATCCAACAAGCAACAGGGATAAGGCCATGAGTTTACAAGGTGAGGTTTTCGAGGATAGCTGAGTTGACTGATAACTTAACCAGGGTTTATGATGGTTTATGGATGTTTCTGGTTGGGGTATATAATGTACAACATTGTATAACCACACATAACCATACATTGCCATACATAACAATACATCACAGTATATAATCATAGTCAATGGGTTTATATACCAACAGCATAACTGGAAGGGCTTCACCTCGTATCATCAAGAATTCAATGAAAGGAACGTAAGCATCCCGAGTTGAATGAGATTGTTTCTCTGTATGAAGTTCCCAACTTCATCGATGGAATAGAATCAAGAGAAATGGGATAGCATCAAAAAACAGTTGGATATCTCAGCTGAATGCAGGCATCACCTCAGTTTGTTGAAGAAAAGGATACCCCAAAGCTTAATGATCTTAATAGTTTTTATATGTTTTATATGTTTTTTTTATCGTGTTCCGCATTTACATGATCAATTTGGGGGATACCCCATTGTTAGACAGACCCATTTGATCGTATACTATATGCTGGTTATATATCTAAAAAGATTCCAATCAAACGTCCAAGCAACCAGTGAAATCCCCTTTTTTGGCTGGTAAATCTCCATTTTTTTGTCCAGGCACGGCGCTTTGGCGACGTGGGGGAGTTCCGACACCTACAGGGCTTGCGGGGCGTCTACCGCGGCGTTGTGCCATGGTGATGGTTTGGATCGCTTTGGGTATCACCCCTTCACCAACATTTTGGACCATTTTGGACATTTTAGATGGTTTTAATTCTTCGGACCATTTCGGACTTGTATTTTTCTCAAGTACAGTAGCAAGGTATGTTTTTTTGAATTAAGGGACATGTTTGGGCAAGGTTTTTGGGTGCAATATGTAAGATTGTCTTTTGGGTGCATCATGATGCTTGGCACGGTGAAATTAGGTCAAATGTGGGGTGTCCAAAAACAAATGTGGGGTGTCCAAAAACACCCATGTAATTAACATTGCCTTACTGGGTTCATGTCGTTTCTTGTCTCGTCTCCCCTGATGTTGTCTCAGGTCGGTATGCCGTGGGGAAGTGTGTATCAAAGTTTATAACATATATATATGATGTTATTATTCCATTGGATCATTATGATCATTGCTTATATAGTAAGACCACAAACAAAACGCTAATCACGGCACGCTAGAAATTTCACCCACCATGAAAACCTACCATTTTGCAGCGCAGATCTTTGGAGCACCACTAATATAGCAGCACCGTGAATGGATCCGTCATGGGTTATATGGTCTTTGTGATAAATTTGCTGGTAACTCAAATATAGTCATTTTGGAAGGCTTCTCAAAGTTTGAGCCACAACCATACACAAATGTGTATGTGTTTTATTTGTCGGCTCATTTATTTCAGGTAGAACATATGTTTTTGAACTTGGTTTTTCATTGGGATACTGGTACTGTTTGCAAGGTTCCCCGGGGTAATCATACAAAAAGATGTGAAAAGAAACATCGACTTATCTTGGAAAATGATCTATATGGTAGATTTGCCACATCTATGTAGACCTTTACAGGAGGGTATCTCCCTTTGCAGTTGCATAGTTCGTAGATGCGCCAAGCTGAGTGCCCGTGTTGTGTGGGTTTGTAGGTATACTTTTGATCATATTATATTCTTCTGTGATGTAATTTTACCAACAATGGAAATTATATGGTCAACACATTATTACTTGGATAATATGTTGTAAGTAACGTGTATTGTTGACACGATGTACAGTATCTTAAATGTATGGAATTCAGTTTTTATTCATATGATAATGTAATATAAAAAATATATACATGATAATATGTATATATTTATAATTATCTATAAATATGTGCACATATAGCTATGAATTATTGTTCTATGCATACACTTGATGACGATTCCATGGCTGCGTCGAGGTGCCAAAGTTACTGCTGTATTCGCCTTACCAGGCGATCGTTGTGGCGGTGCATCCCAGGAATTCTGGGAAAACCACGAGGATTCTGAAGATAAATGGTGATTCAATGAGACTTCATAGGGATTTAATGGGATTTAATGGGATTCAATGGAATTTAATGGGATTTAATGGGATTTTAATGGTGATTTAATGGGATTTTAATGGTGATTTAATGGGATTTGATGGGATTCAATGGAATTTAATGGGATTTATTGGGATATATATGATGGTATACCCTCTGGTAAAGATACAAAATAACTATTGAAAATGGCCATTTAGTTCGTTGATTTACCCACTAATAGCATGGTGGTTTTCCATAGCGAACTGTTTGTTTACCAGAGGGTAACTAGCGTTAGTAAGGGCAAATTACCATGCCATAAACGCGCCACATCACCATGTTTTTTTGGTGGTATGTTCACCAAAGCATTTCCTGTCATGGGTGGTAAAAAATGACATTGTTTTACCCACATGATGGTTACCAACTTGGGTGAATTGTCATCATCACCTTGCAAGTTGCTCCTACTAGGTCCTAGTGGAGGAATAGACTCTCCATGCGCCAGCCATTTTTGGGGTAGCGTTTGGTGTACCTAGGCCTAGGCTTTTGACTCAGTTCGCCATGACCCAACGAAATTGGAGGGATCAGACTGACTGGAAACGTTGGCCATCCAAAAGGGACTTAGTATTCACATGTGTTTGGTGGCCTCATGGTACTGTAATATATATATATATATATATACACATTAATATGATATGAAAATCCTATAATCAATATGATATATATATATATATATATATATATGTTGTATAGTGTTTGTTTTCCTGTTCCCCCTGGTTTGTGAAGGGTTTCGGTGTCCAAAATGACCACATGTTTTTCACCACCAGACAGGCTTCCTCAGTGGGTGGTTTGGAGTAGTTGCCTTGGCAATGCAGGCGTTCAAATTTGTTATGGTTACTGATGGTTAATGTTTACAGGATCATTGTTTACATGAGGACGTTTATTGTCAAAATGTTATTGTTAGTGTGTGAATGCTATATTGTCAACTTTGCATGTTTAATATATATATATATATATTATATATATATATACGTAGTGGTATGCTGTTCACAATTAAAAGATATTTTATTATAATATTGATTGTTTTTTGCATGTGTGTATTAAACCTTGTTGTTGGACGTTGGAATGTGCACATATATATATATATATATATTGTATCCATACTGTTCCTGTTCATGGTGAAGTTCGCATCACAGTGTTGAAAAAAATGGATGGTCAGTATCCATGGGGTCACTTCTGGAATATCCACAGCGAACAGCATTGTGGTTTGAAAACCTGGATACCAGGGTGAAATAAGCCGTGCCCACATAAGTTGACGATCAGGCCAAAGACTCAGCACGCATCCTGTGGGGTGCTCGTCACAAGCTCATCCTTACAATGTGGGGCTACCAAACGATAGCTAAGTTGGTTTATAATTCCAATAACTATAGTTGATGGGGTATATAAACCATCTTATAACTGGGGGTCCCCACATTGTAGAGAAGTTAAAGAAAACAGAGTTGTCCATCAAGCTGAAGCATCTCTCCAAACAATACGCAGATTGCTACTGGCAAACACGGACGCATGCTTGGCATCCTTGGCGGATCCCAAGTTGTGACGGTAATCCTGGACGGAATGGACAAGGGGAAATACACATTTCCAAGGAGTTCTCGGCACTGAACCGGCCAGGCTTAGACGCTCATGGAATACTGGCCAATGGGCACTTGGAGGAAATGGGAATACGACTGAGTTGCCTATCCATGCCACACTGGCATATCGACCTATGATCGGGGCTATTTGGATATGTGGAACAGACATTGTCATAAATGGAAATATCCAAATTGTGATCATTGAAGCCCCCATAAATTCAATGCCTCTGCGCTCACTAAAATAGTGACATGATGGGGATTCAACCACCCTTTTTGAGATGACCAAGCACTTATCAGTGGTTGCTGGAGGTCAAAGCCCTAAATAATTGACACCCATTTTTTTGGGGGTCACTTGGGGGGTGTATCCCATGATATTCCATTGCATCCCCCTATTCGGATGATTCTATACGACATTTTGGTTGCTTAAATCGAATTAGATCGACACATATTGCCATTTGGGGTGGTTGAATTCCGGCACGGTAAACCTCCAAACCCTCTCCAAGCCCTTTGCTCGTGCTTGGCGTTGGGGCAGGCTGTGTACATGAGCGCCTATGTCACCGCCAGGGACAAGTTGCTCCAAGGTACGCCAGCAACTTTGAATCTGCCAGTGATATATTGGATATCTGATATACCCAGTTGACATACGTATAATACTGCGTGTATACACATATTCACTATGTGTATGTATGTCTATAACTGTATATATAGTAAATATATGTAAATATATATATATAGTATATGCTATCATGTCCAGTCAGCAGTGAACAGTTGAACCGCACACTGCGGTCAGGAAAGCTATTGTTTCGGTTCTGGGGTAGGAAGGTGATTATCCTCGCACTTTGGAGGGCTGCTTTCGGATTTAAGGCATGTTTTTGCAAGGTGGAGCGATTGGAAGTGTGTCAAGAGTTAGATTGATGGGATGATGACCCATGAGATTGTGGAAACTAATAAAGGATAGGTCACTTGACTGCCCAAGAAATGCAACTTAAATTGTTCTGTTTCAACTATTGGACATTAATTGAAATCAAAATGATTTGTTGAAATCAAAAGCTGTTATCTCGAACTTGTTCACCGACTACTATGATTACTGTTAGCTACGTCCCCCTGTCTCAAGAATTGGTAACGCAAAATCTTGCGATTGAAAGGGCATGCTTCCCCAATATGTTTATGGCCATTTTGATGTCATGCCCGACAGACCCTCATTTTTGGAGAATCGATACGTGATGCATGGATTAGATACTTAAGTTTTGATGATTAAAGCCGAGCAAATGATGGTTAAATCCGAAACGTTTGACAGTAAGATGTCACAACGTCACACTTATTCCATACTGTTCCCTACTGTCCCCAAAACAAATGAAGGTAAAAACATGCTAAAATATGCATATTACTAGACTTGTATCAAATTGTTATGGTGATATTTCCATATATTTACCACATATATCGGCTCTTTCCATGGGTGGCACCTGCTTAAGGCCCTCGTCCTTTTGGCGACTCGCCCTTGAGCTTCGTGGCCGCCGGCATGCTGGCGGAGGTGCCGGAGAACTGGATGTTGCAAGGTGGTGCCCCCCCAAGTTATAACTATAACTATAGATATATCAAGTTATTATAGTCCATGTATAATGTGATATATCACTATATAGATAGTTAAGTATATATATAATCACATTAGATAGTCAACTATAGATATATAACTACTATAAACCATAGTGACATTGGACTTATAAACCAACTGAACGCTAACGAACTGGGGCACCACCCTGTGGCCATTGTGGAATAGATATGATGATGGCCAGTAGAAAGCTGATTTTTCCTGTACTTAGAGGATCATCCCACGAATCGAAAGTGGTTAGTAGCCATAGTTAGTTCTCCCATTTACCCTCTGGTAAACTAACAAGCTATGGACAATCACCATTTTTAATGGGTAAATCCACTATAAATGGCCATTTTCAATAGCTATGTTAAATTACCAGAGGGTACATATTGGATGAAATGGGGGTACCCCGACATCCATCATCCATCTTGATGATGGATTTTTCCTTGGAAACCATCCAGCCATTGGGATACCCCAATTTAGCAAACCTCCATGTGATTATGTTGTACAGCTGAGTAAGTATTAAGTGGTTATTTTTTTGTAGGAGGACAACAATTGTGATTATGTTGTAGTTGTTATTTTTGTGGTATATGATTATTGTGAGATACTAGTTACATATTACTATTAATTAATAATAATGCAATCTCACATTTTTTGACTGTACATATAGTTACATGTACAGTATATTACGGTACTATTGTACCAACATTGCCATTTGTGTGTAAACATTATATTTTATACTATATATATATATATTTGAACATAGAATATATGATATTCACTTTGGATCTATCTATACTAGTGATATTGAATGTATCTATCAATATAAATTTGTTTGGCCAAGGCAAAACATCATACATCCATATTATGGTATTATTGCGATCAAGGTCTGTGAATTCTAATGCACCAAAGACATCATAGAATTTAAAAAGGAACACACATATTCACCCCGCTTCGCGTGGGGTGGCCGCCCACACCGCAGGTTTATTTCGGTCCGTGAGAGGGGCTAAGGGCGGTTTCCCCCCGTGGGGGCTCTTCAAGCTAAGAAGTTTCAATAAGAAATCCTTCCAAAACATTGTTTTTGACAGTGTTTTTCCAATGTTTCCAGTCAAACAGACGGTAATTTACACGTTTTTT
>Ga0126342_10016400_pt1 | contig 12911 bp, 10 predicted proteins | sample Cyp1metagenome_FD_92528 | JGI IMG/M metagenome (GOLD analysis project Ga0126342, IMG submission 92528) | Coral microbial communities from Lord Howe Island, Old Settlement Bay, Australia - Cyphastrea 1 metagenome | ecosystem: Host-associated > Invertebrates > Cnidaria > Coral ... | reverse complement strand
TCCCTTCCTTCCTTCCTCCTTCCTTCCGTCCAACACATCTCCGTCGAACACTCAGTCTCGCTCCCCCGCGGTGAGTGCAACTAAACGAGAACCCAAGCATCGGAGATGCTTTTGGGAAAAAAACAGACAAGTTCTGTGTTAGTCTTCAAAAAAACCATCCCAAAGTCCATGGCTGCCATGGCTTCCAGGCTCTGTGCCTCCAACTCCAAGGGGCTTGGTGGCATCCCCTTGCACCACGGCTTCGTAGCAGCGTGGCCTTGGAAATCAGGGCTGGAAAGGAAGAAGAAAAGCACAACATTCCTACGGAAAATAGGGGATGAAGAGTAATTTACTATTGGTAAATTTAGATCAATAGTAAATAATAGGAAAATCACTTGATGTAGACAATGAAGGAATAGTATGGAATAGTAAATGTTAAATCAATCCAAAGATTTAATAAACTGAAGCAACTCAAAATGATTAAAACACAATTAAAAAAAACAATCTTTAATTGAGCAAAGGGAGATACATCACTTGTTCTTCTTTACTTGCTTTTGACTCATCAGATTCGAGTGATACCCACCTCCCATTGACTTCAGCACCGGGCGCCCCTGCACTTCAGAGGTAGGCGCCAATAACTTGGAGGTGAGCACACCATCACGGCTAAAGAGCAGTAAACCTGCCGGTGGCTGGGGGTTCTGACTGGTGACTCAAAACAGGGTTGCCCTACTTGGTGGCTCATCCCACTTAGTAAGTGGGTTATAACCCCAGTTATAAATGGATTAACCTTACTTATCCCATTTAAAACTGGGGTTATAACCCACTTACTAAGTGGGATGAGCCACCAAGTATCAAAGCCACAAATTTGGTGCTGACCGGTGAATCATCGGACATTTTTTCTCCTCTGAGATGGGTTCGCCAAAAAATCTCGCCATGTTTGAATCGAAGCATGGAACATCACCAGGCGATGTAGCGATACCAAGGGGACACATCACGTGGGTATTGGTCAACTCATGGAGTAACGAGATGGTGTCCGACTGAAAATGACCCAAATAGTTTGTCACCAGGATGATCTCAATCTTGACGACTAAGATTAAATCTGGGCGAATGATACTAATTAATACTAATTATCCAATTCACAAAATTGACAGAAACCAACTCATGCATGTCTTCTCTATCTTCTCTATGTGTTTTTATTCACCATCGATAGCTCGCTCGGTTGCAGCAGCTTCACCTGTGGTATCACGATCGAGACGACCCACTGGATGGTACCTGTGGATGTTACTGAGATGATCTGCTTGGAGAAGTGAGATGTCGTTTACCCTCTGGTAATTTAACATAGCTATTGGAAATGGCAATTTATAGTGAGTTTTCCCATGAAAAATGGTGATTTTCCATAGTTATGTTAGTTTACCAGAGGGTAAAATCTGAAGCAATTCAAGTCAAAGATCCAATCCTTAGGGATAGAGTCACATTCTATCACAGGATTTTCCACGGTTTTATGTGTTTTGCTACCCCAGAAATTTCAATGTTAAATCGATAAAACTAGACCACACAAAATCATTTGGACAAATACACGCAATTGCGTCTAACAAAATAGGGTATACGCATGTATAGTACGGGTCTATACTGGTTCATAATGGTTTATCATCATTTTCCCGACATACTGGTAGAAATGGTGGTTTCTTAAGTCATGGTGGATCCCCAAGTCATCATTGACCCAGTATTCACCAATAAATCCCATAGAAATTGCCATTTCTTCAGGGGGGTCTCCACATGTTTCGACCCAATTGGGACTGTTGCGACAGGGCACTGGCTCACCGAGATCCAGGGCCTCAGGAATTGAAAGGGGCTTGCCCCATATTTATCGGTATTTATCCATATTTATCCATATTTATCCATATTTACCGATGAAATCATCGGAAATAACGAATATCCAAGGGTGGAAACCATTAAAAATAATGAAAATTAATGTGAGGTTGAAGGAAACTAGTAGGAAACAAAGGAAATAATAATGGAAAATCAAGAAAGCAATCTGTGAAACACAATGGAATTCATGGAAAATGATTGAACATAAGTGAAGTGATACATCATTTCCATCTTCTTAGACACTACAAAAAAAAAATCAGGTGGCTGTCTTCTCATTTGGTGGTGGTCCCTTGAAGGTTGTCCATAATGGCGTTCATGGGATGATGTGGCTCAAGTTTACAAGGATCCCCACAGCAAGAAACCTATGCACAATCCATCCTTAGGGTTGACCTGGGCTGTCGTACTGCAAGCCCTCTGCCGCCAACATGTCCTTCACCTCTTGCCTCAGTGCAGTTGCTGGTTTCACCCGGTAAAACTCAGCTGGGGCTCGTGGAATTCGAATGAAATTCATGCCCAAAATAGACGACTCTCACAGTTGCTTCTGCCACAAAGCAGGGGGATAAAACCGAGTTGATCTGGGCGAAAGAATCCACAGGAGTTGTAGCGTTTGATATTTCGGCTCAACACTGTACCCTTAAGACTGCCTTTGCTAGGATGCACTCCAGGTTCAGTCGTTGAACCCTTGGAACATGCTTAGATCAACGATGTTGGCGATTGGTTCACTTGGAAGCAAATCCGAAAGGCCTGCAATTTGCCGGTTGGTGGGTAGAGAAGCCGGGCCATACCCTCTGCTCTTTGTTGTTGTCGCAATTTCCCCCCATTGTTGCTGAAATAGTGATTACTTTATATATATATTATATATATATAGAGAGATCTATACAATCTATACATATATACAGTATATATTATGTATTAATACTGTATGTATATATATATATATCACAATACTCCAATTCTATTTCTATATCCCAAGAATTGGTTCTCACATGTTCTCGATCGGAAGCACCCTGCGACCCAGCGGCACTTTGGCGCGACCGCCCAGCTCGATCCGCACTTCTTCGACCTTGGCGCAACGCAATCGACGGAATCGGTCGAGGGCACAACATGGCACAACTGGGGATCCCAGCCATACAAATGACCCAAAAAAAATGATCATAATAGGTCAAATAGAATGAATAGCACTGAGCATGATTATGAGAATAAGAGCTTAAAATCATGGGAATCGTGATCCAGATAATCCATGAATATTATGATAATTAGTCTATGTGATAACTACTGAAGTTCCAGGGCCAGGGCCCCATGGATTGTTGGCCAACTGCACTGTCTTCAAAGATCCCGTGGTTGTTGTGGTTTCTTTTGGCTCACTGGGTCAGATTAAGGGAAACAAGCATTTCACAATCCAAATCCATGATAATCTGTGGTGGTGTCCTCTTTTTCCTGCTTGAGAACTTCTGGAATTGGCCATGTGGCCCTAAATGGATTTGTCCAAAAATAGGTTACTCCAGAATTCGATGGTTTTCCGAATATCATTTTGCCCTTTGCTTGATGGCCAGAAAATGCCACAACCCCCATTTTGAGATAAACAACAAACCTATGTCAGGTTTTTTTGGGCTAGATGTATAATATAATATCATAACCTTATATATATATATATATATATATGTGATATTGTATGATGTATATATATATATAATATATATATCATATATCCCATATATATATATACATATCCAATATACAGCCGTTTACATTTACATTTCGTTTTGTTGGTTGATTTCCCTCGATCTTGGTCTCTGAGAGTCCCTGAGCTCCGGACCGCCTCGTCATCCCAAGGGGCTCGCTGCCCGGGCAAGGCATCCGACAGATCCTACACTGTGAACTAAGCGGTGACTTCACGAAACCAATGGGCTGGTGATGAAGCATGTCAAACATTGTCAAACGAAATTGGAATGGAAATTTGATGAAGTTTGATGAAATCAACCATAATCAAATCCCCTCAATACATTGAATTAGGTGATGAACCACCAAAACTGAAGGTTCTGGCCTGTTTTTTTTCCCATGTTGGTCCCATCAGTTTGATGCTGCGTTTCAGCTGTCGCTGTCTGCTGCCCAGTGCGGCAGGGTTTCCAAGTCTCTGATGGGCAAAAACGCGTCGGTCTCCACTGCCACGTACAAGAAAGAGACTACCCTCTGGTAAACTAACATAGCTATGGAAAATTACTATTTTTAATGGGTAAATCAACTATAAATGGCCATTTCCAATAGCTACGTTAAATTACCAGAGGGTATATACTCTTCAAGCGGATGCCACTCAGGGACTGTTGGAATGTCACTGACAATGTACTCTTGGGATGAATCTTCATCCACCAGGTCGAACACGTGAGCGATTCACACCTCAAAGTGTTTTCAAGTCGATGAAACTGCGCGAACATGGTACTCCAACACGTCACTGGTAGGAAGCCCGGCACATGGAGAAATATCTCTGCCAGCGTCCAGCGGGCGCAGCGCCTGTGAGAGATTGCCTCGGGCAGTGCATGATCACTCACCTTGCTTAGGCTGCAGACCATCAAATATAGGCCTCTTCAGAGTCATCGCTGCCGTCGTAGGACCATGTAGGACCTCTCCTGGTTGCCGCTTTCAAATTTCTGCTCAGCGTTAACCAGCTTGTGCAGAGATTCGAGGTCCATGCGAGGCTTGCGTTTGAAGACTTGTTCGTTCTTGGGCCCAGCTGTCCAGTGCTGCCTGCAAGCTTTCCACTTGCCGACACAAATTCTCAGATGCAGCGCCTGTGTTTTCCTGTCACCGAAGCTCTTGAACTTGAGCGTCCAAGCCAATCATTTCATTGCGCAATGTGATGCAGAAATCTTCAGCTATCGTGGACCTGAGCTCTGCTTCTTGTCAAGCTTGTGCTTCCAGCTTCCTCGGCGGGTGTAGATTGTGGTGCGCCTCTCCTCTGCGCTCTTTCCCTCTGAAACCTCTCAGCAGGAGACCCAGACGAATGAAGAACTCTCGTTTCAGGAGAGCTCTTCAACCGTTTGCCTCTCCTGTGCTTGTGAGAGCCAAGCCACATTTTCCCGGAGCTGCTCCTCGCCAGCGTCAGAGTCACCGATGCAGCCGACGTAGGACTCTTGGTGCTTGGCAGTGCTTGGCTACCCACATGGATGCCTCGCTGTGTAGGCTGTTCATCATGTTGGCCAGGAACCATCAGAAGAACGTCTGCGCCAGGGCACCATGGCTGACAAGAATAGGCCCAGGCCTGAGCGTTTCAGCACAAAAATTGGATTCGAAGCATCACTAGTCGACTAGGAAAAGTTAGATAAGTATAGATCAGTGGCCCAATCATGTCCAATCAATCACTTGAATCCAGGTCTGTTGTCCCATCTGTCACTAGTTGTCTTCTTAAAGCATACTGAGACTGTTGCCGTCCGAGATATCCATGGGATGATCCTTAAAACACACCTCGAACACAGTGGAACACCGGAGATGGGATCATCAACGTGCGAAACGCTCCGCTATTCCCATTGCCACTACAGTCGGAGCAAAACAAACGACTCAAAATTGGGCATCTTATGGAACCAGCTGATGAGTGAACCTCAGCTGGTAGATCAAATGACGTTTTTTTCAGCAGATGCTCCAACTTGCCAACTTGAGCTGGCTACATTAGTCCAAATTCAAAAAAAAAAAAAGCTCCCGTAGAGCCACAGATTTGACATGTTCAAATGTTCAGAATCAAAGCACCCAAGTTCGGGCAACAACAGTCACAACATGTCACAACCCCACTTTTCCGTACTTTTCATCACCAGTTTTGTTGCTTCGATGCCAGTTCTGGTGAGGCTTCAACCCCTGATTTTGTTGGCTGCTACCATCCACTCATCCACCCCACCCCGCCGTGCGGCTCTTCTCGTACATGGAGCTGATCACGTCGAAAGGCTTGTGGAACTTCAACAGACTCGGTGGGTCCTCGGAAAAAAACACGACTCAAACATGGCTTTGAAAGCTTAAATCTCCAGGCTTTGTAGATGATTCCCACACCCTAAAATGCTGGGAATTTCCAACCAGCCATGGTTGGAACATCAAAATCAGTGGAGGGGATCCCAGGGGATCCAATCTGGGCCTGAAAATTGGACCAAAATCCTCCATTGAACCCATGAAAAATCAGGGGATCCCAATGGCCATAAATCAGGGAGTACCCGGCCTGGTAATGACTAACAGTTAGCTATTGAAAATGACCATAGAAATAGTGGATTTTCGATTTTCCCAGCTGGAAAATGGTGGATCTTTCCATAGTTTTCGTTTACCAGAGGGTAAATATCAAAGTTTCACCGATCTTTCACCGATCTGTCCATTTTCACCCAAGCACCCGGTGCAACTCGATACCATCAATGGCCAGGGTCGCTTCTGGTGACACCTCCACTCTTGAGTCACGAAGGCAGTACAGGGAAGCCCGAAGGCATGTAACGATGGCGGGTTCTCAAAACAAGAGAAAGGAGTTCAATAATCAAACCAAGAAAACACAGGAACTAACAGAAATGAACCGGGTGTGCAATTTAGGAGCAAATCTCCGATGCTTAGAAGATCCATGGCAAAATGAATCTTTTGGCAACAGTTGCCTTTGGCTACTCCAAGAAAGACACACCAGAATCATCGCCCCGCAAATGATCTACACAGAGATGGGATGCAGATCCAGGTTCGTTGGGCAAACCTTGGGAGCACAGAATGGATGGTCAAATGATGGTCAGAACCTGTGGGAACTAGACCTGAAAAACCTCACTCCGTGCTGTTGCTTGCTTTGTTGCTACATCATAAAATCACCAGTTGGAACAATATATCAAATAAAGATCGGCCCTGGAATATTGAATATTGAATATTGAACTGAACTTCCTGAACCCCCAAATGCCGAAATTATCCAGTGCCTCATTTTCGGTGTGTTTACGGCTCGCAGGTGTCATGTTGCGCGGACAAGAGTTCATCCCCGGCCTTTTCCTTGGAATTTCGCACCACCTGCCGTCAGGGATTTTTGTTGGTTTCCCCATGGTTTCCCCACGAGAAATACTCCAAGATGGCAGTTGCAACTGGTAAAAATGCTGATCGACCATGGGAATCATCCAATCATCCGCTTTCCTCGCGGTCGCCTCACCATCCACGGTGATGCGCCCGGAACGGAACATGCGACTCAACTGCCTCGCAAGCGGTGTGGACTTCAGCAACCAACGAGGATTCTGTCACAGGCGGCTTAGATCCAATGGAGAGCGTTCAAACAAGGATTCGTTTTCAGACAGTTAAGATGGATGTAAGAAATAGTCATGAGTAGAAGTGGTATTAACCGTGAATATGCACCCTTGTAAGTCAATGACTGCAGGAGTGCGAAACTTGCTAGCAAAGATTGCCAACCGCATACTGAGTATACGATCATGCTCTATGCTGCTGTGAGAATCTTGTCTTAGTAAAGGTGTGGTGCTCAACGCACCATATTTCTGGGAGGCGGCAAGATTTATGACGCAAACCTACTTGTTCAAGAAAACAAAAATCTACTGATGTCCGAGTCATTGGATTGGTTTCAGGTAAAAGTGAAACCGGCACCTATGTTTCATGTTGCAAACCCTTGTTTCAACCGTAGATGATGGGAAATCGTCCATTTTGAGGGGCAAATCCTAAATCCACGTTGGGACAAAGCGCTAGTCCAAGATTCAGTTACCCTCTGGTTATGTCAAAATAGCTATTGAAAATTACCATAGAAATAGTTGATTTACCCATTAAAAATGGTGATTTTCCATGGCTATGTTAAACTACCAGAGGGTAGATTCCCATTCTACCATATATGTCCATCATGGCCCTTTCTTCCCGGCCTGCGGCTGACCACACCAAGGTTGGCCACCTCCTAGAGGAGGTTTGGTTGGAAGATCACCCACAAAAACCTGGAAAAGTTGGGTGGTTTGATGAGCCAAACGATCCAAAATTGACCCAGAAAAACCTGGATGTTGACCAAAAAACTTGGGGAAACCAACGAACTCTTCGATCTCATCAACTAATTTATGACTCCACCAATGATGAGAACTTCGTACGTTGCCACCTGACGCTGAAAATTGGATAGTCCCTGTGTGGATGAAACATCCATTCTTCGGGGGCAGCCGGGTTTACAATCAGTTTTCCCTTCCGCAGAATGGCCTGCGTGACTCTCTTGGGGAATAACATCTCAGCTTTCCCGGGACTTCCTAAGTCCCTCTTTTCCCAACTCGATTTCTTGCTGGAAACCCCTGAGTTTCGGTACCTTTTAGATCCTTACTCTCTGGAATTCGCCATAGAAAATGATCACTTTCCATGGCCAATTTCGACTCTCAGAGGGGACCCCTAACAAAATCCACAGATCTTGGGTGCCTTCTCCACCGTTCCAGCAACAACACGCCGCGCTGTACAAGTTGTGCTCGTTGCACTCCTTGCACGCGTGCACCGGACCTAGGCTGGACGCCACCGTGACTTGGTGTATTTTTGTTTACGAAGAGAGTTGCTACGGAAGCGAAAGGACATCACCATCTCATCTCACCATCAGCCAACAGGGGTCAACTGAGACCTTGCCATCCGAAGGTTGAAAATCCTTGAAAGAATCTCACAAGCTGCTTGATCTGATGACTGCCCCCAGTGGTCACCAGCTGTACTTCAAATCCTTCCGTTTCGTCTCAGCAGTGCCCAGGTCGCGAATGTCAGTAAGGGTCAACTGGGCATTGCTGGTGATATCACCACATTTGTTGAAATACCCATGGTCCTTTAGGGCTCGACACTAACAATGTATGTCTAAAATATGTCTAAAAATGGAAAAAAAGCGGCTTAATCTAAATATCAACCATCCATAAAAAGTGGTGATGACCATATAATTCTATGGTAGTTGACACTTGATCCAATAGCATTTCTGCATATCCAAATATCTATATAAACAAATACAATCAAATTTGTCTATATCTATGGGTGTAGGTCAAGTCATTGGGCACCCCAATACTTAGATGGTGTTGCTACTAGAAAGAGAATACCCGGCCTGGTAAACGTTGACAAAAAACGAACTGGAAAGATCCACCATGCTATTAATGGGAAAACTCACTATTTCGACTGGGCCATTTTCAAGTTCGCAAACTGTTAGTCATTACCAGGCCGGGTAAGAAGTTTTATGGTTTTTATGTGGGGATGGAGCCACCAGCCACCACTATGATCCACTAAACAGGTCGCCATCTGTCTCCTAGGTCTTCCAGCCAAGCCGCAGATATCACCAGGCCGGACATTCCCAGGGACATTCCCACAGAGGGCCGCCTGCTGCGGCTTCCCTACATGGGGAGCTTCCCACGTGGGCATAAAATGTGCGTATATCAATGGGATATCAATGGGAATCTGATGGAGTTCACCAGGAATATTAGTAGCTTATGCTTGGTATCCCTCTCCTAGGCTTGCAGCTAGGGCTTTGGTCGTCTCCTTCCCCGCACAAAAAAAAGCTGGAAGCTTATACTGGGCACTTTGAGACATCAAACATCCAATCCATGGCCTGTTTACATGGCTAGTTGGACAATCCATGGCCTGTCTACATGGCTAATTGGAAAATACTGGAGATACCGACGCGCTGCAAAAACTGGCATTGCTGGTGAGTCTATTTTCCCACAGCAAAGCAAGCCTCAAAAAATCACCACTGCGCTGACCCTTCCGCACTCCTGGCCGTACCATCTGGTTATTTAACGTAGCTATGGGAAATCACCATTTTTAATAGGGTAAATCCTCAAAAATCATCTATTTCTACGGGCCATTTTCCATAGCTACGTTAAATAACCAAAGGGTACCTTTTACTGTACTGGAAACGTGTGCAGTACATGTGGAAAGTCCACCATGAATTTAGATCCTTTTCCGACGGGAACCATCCGTTGCCTCCGACACTGCCTGCCAGGTGTGCTGGGTGCCACCAAGTGGCCCACGCCTGCAAATGATGTGGTGATCTGCAAATTTGAGCAGACATCCTCCGGAAAAATTTGACGTAGCAAACTTGAAAATCACCATTTTTATAGGTAAGTCATCATGCTAATCATCATTTTTATGGGCCATGGCTTCCAGTTCGCAAAGTGCTGGGCATAACCAGAGGGTCTCCCGGCGAAATCATCTCCCTAGACTTTCCACTGAACCGGCCGAGTTTCAGCCGAGTTTCGGCCGGAGGTTGGAACACTGGACTCTGGAAGGTCGGTTTTGACAACTTGTTAGGCGATCATTTACACACAGGGATTGTCTGCTGGTTGAGGAAATGGATCCCGATGATCCACGTGAGTCAGACGGTCGATCATCGGACGGTTCTTGGCCTACCGGAAATTTGAGACACGCCAATCTAGCTCAAGGGTCTGGAACATTTCTTTGGCCAAGTCCACTATTAGTGGATCATAGTGGTGGCTGGCGGCTCCATCCCCACATAAAACTTGTTACCCTCTGGTAATGACTAACATAACTATTGAAAATTGCCATTTATAGTGAGTTTTCCCATTAAAAATGGTGATTTTCCATAGTTATGTTAGTTTACCAGAGGGTAGAATAAAGGACTGTTGGTCTGAGGACCTAAGCTTTTGACCCACAGTGATAACGACAATGTAGACTATATACTAGAGCCCGATATCCATCCGATCAACATGCAAATGTGGATGTGACCACCCAAATCGCTGCTCTGTGCCAGCAGTATTGTGTCTATCTAACAACGATGACGGGGGATACAACAAATGACACTCCTCGCACAATCTTGTTTTGTTCTGGAAAAGGGTTTACTCACAGAGACCACGGTGTCCCCTCAAAACTCACAACCGCCTCCAACACGGCATGGCGCCGGCGTGTTGAAGGTTGCAAGGGCCATGGGTGGGTCAGTCAACCAACTGGATATGGGTATACCCCAAAAGGAATTACCAACATGTGTACATCTTCTTAGCTTCACGACTGGAGAAAGATACAACAATGGGGATATATCACCAAGACTGTATCTTGACGGGCTCTTGGAGACCTGGAGTATTTTTGTGAATGGGATGACGTCAACCCAGGGCTCTTTCAAGGGTCATTTTCGAATAATATCTGGAACCAATCCGGCCACTACAATCAACCACTTTACGGTCACTTTGAGTATTTGAATATATAGGAAAAACACTATTCTCCAGGATATTGACAACTGATAGATCGCAAAAACTTGGGTGTGAAGATTTCATGTGTTGAAAATGTTCCACTGTCAGCCAAGGGCTTTTGTCCAAACATGGCAGGTGCTTGACCTTCTGAGTCAAAGTTGGGTACCCCCAAAATTCTATGGTTTACTGATAATATATAAGTATGGTTTACTGAATATATATATATATATAAGATATAATATATAATACATAATCTATCTGTGATAGTGTAAAATGTATCAAAGTCTATGGTCCCGGTGCCCTTCAATATTGAACAAACCTATGCTCCCCTGGGTCTTGTGGCAACTCATGAGACGGCAAACACGAGCTGGGAATGCAATACCCCAAAATGTTCGGGAATGGGGTACTGTACCCTATTCAAAAAACAAAGAAAGAGGAAGTCGCGAAATTAGGGACAACCGAAATCTAACTCACAAGCAGTTTTTGGACGTGAAGGTATTGATGATCCCACACTCTGCACGTGTGTTGAAGCCATTCAAGTGCACCTTTTGCACCAATTCCCCTGTACCATCTGGCTATGGATCAAAACCCTCATACAGTATATACTCTGGTTGTTACGTCAAAATAGGTGATGTTTCTTGGATGTTGAACTCTAAATTTTTGTGGAAGATCAGACGAGGTGGGGTCTCCCAGTTACAAGTTGGTTTATTGACCCCATAAGACAAACCATAGAATTCACCTGGTTATGTTCACCAGCTTAGCTACCTTGGGGGGCACCACCTTGTAGGTGTATTGGACTATCATATCATCAGTGCCTCTCCCTGCGCGATGTTTTTTCCAACTTGCTGTGTCATCCCCAAGCGCGCGGAAATGGTTGCGCTTGCGCCTGCAACTGAGGGCAAATGGGGACGGAAGCGTTCCATTGATCTCAAATCTCATCTTAACGAAGTGGACCACAAATGACAAAAATGTATGTTGTATACATTGTTTTCATAGAAAATGTGCATGGCCACCACAACTTGGATACTGATTGCCCACAAAGTGTGTCATTCTTGATCTGGAAGCATCCACTTTTAGGGGCCACAATTTTGAAGCAACCCCAAACGATTTTCGAATCTTGACTCTTCGATTTGGGGCCATGTTGCAAAACTACTCTCTGGGGTGTTGTCCAACTACCCCAAGTCAAATATAGAGGCAGGTGGTTGCTACATAAAGTGGGAATCCTCCACAACGCAATCAGAAACCAGTTTCATCACACCAGCACATCCAAGAAGAAAGTTCACCATGTGAGCGGTAGTAAATAGAACCTTTTGAAGGTATAACGATAGAAGTATCCACGAAAAATGTTCACCTTTACCACTCACTGGGTATATTCCTCCATTTGTGGAGGAAAAAGAATGCCCATTTGCCAACAAAACCTTGAACGAGGTCGGCTCAAGTCTCCAACGGACAAAGTAAGGTTTTGATCCTCTGAAAATGGAGGTACCTGATTTCCAGACAAACCAAAAAAAATGATCCACTGTGTTGCTGATTATATTATATATATACGTGTATGTGTGTATGTATACACGTACTGTATATCAATATACCCTTTGGTAGTCAAACGTCGCAATGGAAAATCACCTGTAAGTGCACGTTTATAGCTGGGAAAATCATCCATCGAACCAAATATTATGAATGAAGGACCTTTCAGCCTGCCACCTTTTAGGACACCGGAGGGTATCCCATTGAATTTCCAAGTAAGTATCCCAACATCCCTTGTTATCAATGACAAACCACTATTGACCATAATCATTAACATATATAGTAAAGAACAATGTCTACTAACCATTATCAACTGCTAGTGTGTATCAATGATTATAATAGATCATATAACATTATATAGCCATTATCCATCATGATACATATATCCCATATAATTCATCGATCTATATATATATATAT
>Ga0126342_10016399_pt1 | contig 12911 bp, 12 predicted proteins | sample Cyp1metagenome_FD_92528 | JGI IMG/M metagenome (GOLD analysis project Ga0126342, IMG submission 92528) | Coral microbial communities from Lord Howe Island, Old Settlement Bay, Australia - Cyphastrea 1 metagenome | ecosystem: Host-associated > Invertebrates > Cnidaria > Coral ... | reverse complement strand
TTATTATTAATGGGGGACATGGGCTCATGGGGGGTACCCTTTGGGAGCTATCCAAACTGATGATTTTTATCAAGATTTTAATTAGAAATCGATCATTTGGGGAATAGTTGTTTTTTGAAATTTCAATGATCAACTTAAACCTTAAGTATAACAATGATGATTAAAAAAATGTAAAAAACAATTGGAAATAAATAGAATTGGAAATAAAAGGTGTTGGATAAAAAAATGGATTTCAGCACAGGCGGTTGATTAATCATGTCCCAGCCAAGCGGTTTATTAATCCTGGGGGACCACCTCTTTTTAAATTACAAAAAAAAAATTGGGCAGAGGGGGTTGATTAATACCGCGGGGATTAGTAATCCTAACTTGACATTAACACTTTCTGTACTATAAATCTGATTAAATGTGTACATATTATATAATCATATATACATTTATGAAGTTATATATATAAATATATAACAATATACTATACTATGGGCTACCCCCACTCTTGGTAAGTCAGTGACTGGTTAGGAGCTGATATTGGGCTATAGAGGACTTCTGGGACTCAGCATGTGCCAAAAATTATTCACAGTAAGCTCCACAAAGATAGAAAAGGTTCAATTTACCACTGTTTTAGTATACCATCTGGTTATTTAACATAGCCATGGAAACTCCACCCATTTTAAATAGGTAAACCATCTATTTCTATGGGTCATCTATACCATGGCTATGTTAGTCATAACCAGAGGGTAGTTTTTCTTACTTTTAATGTTTCTATCTTTTGGGTGTTACTCGGCCTTTGCTTGGCCCATCTCAGTTTGTGCATCGCCATTTCTGAGGCCTGGGCCAGTTAAAAAATAAAATTGGCAGAGAATTTTTAGGTCCAGTACCCCAATTTTGACATGTGTGTATATACAGAACTGGTTGGTGGTTTGGAACATTTTTTATTTTTGCATATATTGGGAATTTCATTATCCCAACTGACTAATATTTTTCAGAGGGGTAGGTATACCACCAACCAGATATAAATACCCATAGCAAAAGTAACGACAACTGGTAAGGGCCCAGGTTTTGATGCTGTTTTCACCACATCCTTGTCAGGTTGCCTGGCCGTTTGGACAAAATGCAACATTGGAAGATCCTCTAGGGAGGAGGAAACCACATTTTTTTACCAACTGGTCTCAACAATTCTTGCCAATCATTTCCCGCTTCCTCCTATTGCTGACCATATGCTGCTTCTTTTCGATGACATCTTCATGTTTGCTTGCTTTCCCATGATGTTGAGCTGGAACTAAACCACCATGTTCTTTCTTAACAACAACATCAACCACAGTTGGTTCTATCCCCGTCAATCACCATGAATTTTCGAAAAGTTATCACATAATATCACCACTAAATATAAGTTAACTTTCTATCCCATCATATCCCCGTGAATCACCATTTTCTATTTTTCTGATATATCCCCAACTATAGAAACAACTTTTAGCCACGCTGTGCCATGGCGGCCCCATCGATGGAGCCAGTCTTGGCCGAGGCGGCATGGGCTTCCAGAACCACCTGGGGGGTTCCATAGTCATGGGGGGTACCCCAATAGCTGGATGATTTCGAAGGGAACATCCATCTATAAATGGATGATAACTAGGGGTAGCATGAAATCCATGAATTGGAAACCTCCAGCTGTGTACGTGGGAAGGGGTCCATCGATAGATTTTTGATGATTTTCCAGTAATGTTTGATGACACCAGAGGCTATCCCATTCAATATCATATTCAATATCCCCTACATGAATCGTTGACAAACCCATAAAATGATCCCATTAAGCGTTAACCATTACTGATTGGTGGTTTCAAACATTTGTTATTTTTCCATATCATGGGAAGAATAATCATCCCAACTGACTTTCACATTTTTCAGAGGGGTAGGTATACCAGCAATTAGTTGCCACCGCCCTCATTTCAGACACCAAAGCCGGCTGATTTCGAATTGGCCGGCGCTTCACCGAGCCAAACATAGAAGCAGATTCAGGGGATGGATGAGCAGTTTCAGGGGATTGTACTACCCTTATATAGATAAGGATAATATATGGATAATATATGGATATACTATGTATATGCATCTGATTGGGTTTGGAACATGAATTTTATTTTCCCCAATAGTTGGGATGATGATCCAATCTGACGATCTCATATTTTTTCAGAGAGGCTGAAACCACCAACCAGTAATAAATATTATATATATACAATATTATATATGTATATGTATATATGTATATATATATCGGACTGTCATCATCATAAATTGCACCATTGGTGCCCCCTTGTTCGCTAAATCGCCATGGCTTAGCGAACAGAACTCCAGTGATTCACAGCCATGGCTGGCCATGGTAGACATATCCAACGTTCGTTCCATGACTGACTCATCCGTTCGTTACCATCATCGGTTGTAAACGCGGCCAGGGAGATTGCTGGTGAAAACCCTCTGGTTATGTCAAACGTAGCTATTGAAAATGGCCATTAATAGTGGATTTTCCCATTAAAAATGGTGATTTTCCATAGTTATGTTAGTTTACCAGAGGGTAACATGTTTTAACGGAGTACGTGGGCAATGTTGGTTTTTCTTATGAACGAATTGTTGGTGGTATGAAATGCAAAGCTTCTGTTTGCAGGGCTCGATATATTGTGGGGCAGAAAGGCATTGGTGGTGCAGCATGGCAAACTGCATCAGCGACAGGGCACGCTTGATGATGTAGATGTCATCTACTTACGCTGCCTGATGTGCAAGTACGCTTGGGAAAGACATGATCATTCAATATACCCTCTGGTAAACTAACAGTTCGCTATTGAAAATTGCCATAGAAATAGTTGATTTATCCATTAAAACTGGTGATTTTCCAATAGCTATGTAAACATTTACCAGGCCGGGTAATTCATTGCTTCAGCTTGCGCTTGGTCGGAATGCTTCAAACCACAGAGCTACACTCCATGAAGAGCTGAGCTGCGAGCTGTTGCATCCACGAAGCTCGTCTCGTCGGAGCGGTACATGGCCATAGATTTTTTTAGGTGATTTCCCCAGCTACCCGGCCTGGTAAACATATGGAAAATGGAAAATCACCATTTTTAATGGGAAAACTCACTATTTCTATGGCCATTTTCAATAGCTATGTTTGACATAACCAGAGGGTAGAAACCTCCGTTCAGAATGGATCATGGAAATCTCAGCCAAGCTTTAGGAGACCGCAAATTTAGCGCGGGTAAATCCATGCATACCAAAAAAATCACTGCATCCCATGAAATTATACCATAAGATTACCAATATATGAACAATGAAAAAGACCATGTAAAACCATATCAAACAAAAAATTATCCCAATATTATTCCATTATTACTCGATTAATTCATAGTATTACTGGTGAAATCCCATGAAAATTTAGCCTCTGGTTATGACTAACAGTTCGCCATGGTTAAGCAATGGCCCTAATCGAAATAGATGGTTTACCTAACTCAAAAATGGGGATTTTCCATGGCGAACTGTTAGTCATAACCAGATGGTAATTTATTGATTTCCAGAGGAAACCTGAGGACATCGGATGGTGAAGCCTTGATGTCCAGGTGGTACCAGAGAAGCGCGTGGATGACAACGACAGGCCGACCTCGGAATCGCGAGATGTTGACGCACATAACTTAAGATCAACTATGCATGGTTTATGGATGTTTATGGTAGATATATCTAACTTGTTGCCATGGTTTATAACTCAACTTAAAACTGGAGGGCACCACCTCATAGCGGCGGAATTCCCTCATTTCAAAGCAGAAATTCATCCAATTATTCGTAGGTTTCATCCCCAAATGATGTTATTTTTTCAATTCTGCCTGCTAACAAAAACATTCCACAGCTTTTTCAGGATCTGCTGTAAAACACCATTTCCGGTTTTTGTCCATTCGTGAAATATGTTGGGGTCCCCCAGAAAGATGTCCAAACAAAAGCGTTTCCAGGATGTGAATTTGATGGTCGCCTCGAGCTGGTAACACAGTCATATTTTGACCATGCTTGAGCTACTTTATTACATTGATAATCACCATAAACATCCATAAAGCAGAGTTAACGTGGATATATCATCACCATAAACAGTCATATTACCATGGTTCAGCTAGGCATCCTTAACTAAGCTTGAACTTGGGGGTCTCACCTTGCTGCTGACAGGGAAGACTTCACCATTGAAAGTCCAGAAGGCAAAGACGTGGCAAGTCGTAGCTCGACAGCTCCGAAGCGAACGGAACGGTCCGGACGGCATTCGCCGCGCAACCGAATGGGATGGAATTTTTTTAAAGCAATGTTGGCTCAATTTTTGAGCGCCCCCCAATATGTTATAATTTGGTTTATAAAGCCTATGAATACTATACTGGTTGGTGGTTTGGAACATGGCTTTTATTTTTCCATATATTGGGAATTTCATCATCCCAACTGACAAAGTCATATTTTTCAGAGGGGTAGGTATACCACCAACCAGTATATATATATATAATGGCCATAGACCATATAGTGAAGCTATCAACTCACTTAGCGCCCACCTTGTTGCACCCCCTTCAGGTGTTTCAGGGATGTTTCAGGGAAGTACCCGGCGGATCTGCATCTCTTCCATCGTTCAGATTTTCTCCCCAGAAACCATAGGTTCATAGGTTAAGGATGGACGAAATCTTGCACCACCAAACCGACGGTTAAAAGCCTATAGATAATGGGATGTTTACCATCTATCAACTGGTGATTTGGATTTCGCAACCATCCACAGTAGGTTAAGGATGGTTAGGGGATGACACCACATTTTTGGCACCATCGAATGGGTTTTAAATGAACCGGGGACGGGATCAAACACGGGATTCCCTCCCGACACCACTGAACCGCTAGAAGTTCGGTGCCGCTGAAGGGACCTGTTCTGTATTTATGCCCTGAAAACAGCCAGGATTAACCCCAAAAGTGTGCTAGTTTGAAATTGCTAATTTGTGGGGGAAGAATAGCATGCTCCCTAACCCAAAACAGATGAAATACACTTGGATCCTGGAACCAACATAAATAATGTTACAATCTGTCATCTGTTTCTATATGGGTATGGGTCAATACCTATAGATACATTTTAGTGGGATGAACATCCATAAATCCCAGCTATTTTGGGGTTCTAGTAGGGGTACCAGGGTTTTGACCCATCCCCATATATATATAATCGTGTTGGCTACATCTTCCATTATATCCCATCATATCCCCATAGCTCGATATCATTGGTATATTTTACCATCGAAGCCCGAAGTTTTACGGACCATGGGGGAATTCCCTGCCATGTTTGATGACACCAAGGGGCAACCTCAGTCTTCATTGGCCATGTTCGGATGTTTGTCCCATCTATAAGTGGCCATGTCAAAATATGATATTTTGGGGGTGAACAATGATGTTGATATACATTTTTCACCCCAAAATAGATGTTTTTTTCTATGCTGCAGCAGATAAGTCTATAAGTCAATCCCCAAAATAACACCAAAAGAAATTACCCTCTGGTAAACGTTTACATAACTATGGAAAATCACCATTTTTAGTGGGTAAATCAATTATTTCTATGGCCATTTTCCAGTTCGCTATGTTAGTCATTACCGGAGGGTACTGTAGAATCCAACCGACTCAAAGATGTCGGTTTTTCGAGCCATTCCCAGCCGACTCACCAGGAGCTCAGCCTTTTTTTCTGCTGGGAAGCAATGATGATTGCCTTGGGATGGCCCTCACCCCACAGTAACCATCCCAAATACCCTCTGGTTATGTCAAACATAGCTATTGAAAATGGCCATTTATAGTGGATTTTCCCATTAAAAATGGTGATTTTCCATAGCTATGTTAATTTACCAGAGGGTACCAAATGGGGATGGGTCAAAACCTATGACTGGTTGGTGGTGACTGGAACCATGGAATGGATTATGACTTTCCATTCAGTTGGGATTTTCATAACCCCAACTGACGTTCACTCCATGATTTTTCACAGGGGTAGGGTTCAACCACCAACCAGATGATTATGACCATATTTTGGGAATCATCCATCAGTCCCAGTTGTTTTTGAATCGGAATCCTATCCCCTAAAACCCTGCACCGAACGAGGAGAAGACTCGGGCAGCGCGTTTTTTGGCCGAGCTTACAGCGGGCTGGGTGCCGGGTGATCTCGTGAGATGGACTCGGTATGAAACAGAGGCTCTCACCAAGTTTCATGGGATCTTTCATGAGAATATCATAGGATATATTAAATGTACTGTAATAATAATGATGATATTTAATAATAATAGTATAGTAATATAATATAAGATAATGATATAATAGCATAATAATATAATAAGATTATTAAATTTATAATATAATAATATGATAATATGATAATATAATAATATAATAATACATATAACCATCATTTCCGTTATTGTGGCTAAGGACTTGTTAAGGGCGAACCTCAACCGCCAACCACAATGGGTGGAAATTGATAGGATGCCGGGCTAGTTCTGTGCAGGGTCTTCTTCTGGTTAAAGGGGGGTCATTTCTCATTTGTCCCAGAACTCAGTAATGCATAGTAATGCGATAAACCCATGCAAACCCACTCATATCCACTCACGAACCTTCCATTTAAAAATGGTGTTTAAATCAATGGGAATTTCAGGATCCTCAAATGGAGGTACTGTACCATATAAGCCCGTATTTTGAGTGTATATTCCCTTACATAGGCCTAAAACATAGGCCTTATATATGGAATCGGTACCTCCAATCAATCGGATCCTGGAATGGCCATTGACCATGTCAGGTTTCCATATATTGGGCATGTCATCATCCCAACTGACGTTCACTCCATGATTTTTCAGAGGGGTAGGCTAAAAACCACCAACCAGATGATTATTAACCATCATTAACCATATAATAACCATCATCATTAACCACCATTAACAGTATATAATATATATCAACCAGAAATGGTGTTTAAATTTATACCACCTGTTTCTGGTAAACCAACCTGATTTGCTGCGGGTGAAATGGTGTCCTCATTTGACTCCAGGGACACCATCCATCAATACGTGGCTCATCCCGGAGACATCCGCTACCAGACGTGTGGGTCAAAAGTTGGGGGCTTCCATAAATGGAGGTACGGAGAAAAATAGCTGGATGGTTTATAAGTTATAAGGGAAAAATCCTGTATTATAATAGCTGGATGATGATAACTAGGGATAGCCCTATTTTTTATTGGAAACCACCAGTTGTGTGTCATCAATCCTTCGGGGGCATAGCCAGAAAATGGTTGGGATTCTCACGAAGTCATGGGATGCCAACAAAACCCATATGGATGTGGGTCAAAATGGAAGACCGGACCGTTATGGGGACCACAGATGGAAATTAGTCTAGTTGAGTATTAACCCATCTGTGGTAAATAATTGGTCCCATAAAACCAATCGTTTGAATATTGGTTACTAATTGGTTTACACAATATGGGTATGTTTATTCTAGTTTCAATTATTGGGGTACCTAATGACTTGACCCATACCCATGCAACACAGATTAACCGTATGGCACTTGACCATGGCACATTTGCGTGGTCTACATCATGGCCCTGGTTGTTTTGTTGGTCGTGAACACTCACTTCACCAAAACACCCGCTGGTCGTAACCTCCACCGTATACGCGGCACCTCCACCGTAACCGTAACCGTCATTCAGGTCATTCAGGCGAAAGAGAATGCTGCTGTGGTTGCCAGTAGCAGGACACATTTGTTGGTCCTTTGTACCCGGTACAAAATGGATCAATGTGGATTAACGTGGCTCAACTTCCAAAGCATGTTGGGTTTTTTGGGGACATCTTTTGGGAGAGATTGCCGAAAAAATAGGCATCACTGTGGACCCTGGGTTTGGTTTCCAAAGTGCCTTCAAGTGATTCAAGTTCCCTGAAGGATGGTGAATGTGTGAAGGTTTCCTAACCGTGGTTGAGTATAGCAACACAGAAAAGATTAGAGAGTAGAATCCTACTAAAATATACTAAAATAATAACATAGAGGTAAGTTGCTGTTCTATTTTTGTTGGCGGTTCATGTACTAGGTCGATTCATGTTGGGGCAAAGTTCATCACGAAGATCCGACGCCTTTGTTGCAATTTTGGAAGCAACCACTGAGCAGGCCCGAAGTCATTTTGGAATTTTGGACATGGTTTTCTTGGCGTTTTTCTGGGATTACACATCAAGATTCGACTCAACTGTTTTATGATGTTTTATGCATTTTATGTGGTTTCTTTTTGATGGAATTACCATCTGGTTATTTAACATAGCCATGGAAAATCACCATTTTTAATAGGCAAACCATCTATAAATGGGCCATTTTCCATGGCTATGTTAAATAACCAGAGGGTGATATGAATTAATACGCAACCTTGGTGACTTGGTGAGGACGGATGATCCAGGAGAATTTTTGGACAGTGGTGAAATGACCCTTTTACTACTCTCTGGTAATTTAACATAGCTATTGAAAATGGCCATTTATAGTTGATTTATCCATTAAAAATGGTGATTTTCCATAGTTATGTTAGTTTACCAGAGGGTATCTTTTACTTAGCAAAATGATTCAAATGTCCTCCTTGTATCTGGAGTGTTGGAAACAACTCTGTTGAAAAAGTGATGAACCCGCGATGAGTTCTGTGATTTCACAAGGTATGACAAAATTCCTCCACTTACTGACCTATTGGTTCTTGATGTGGTGTGTATATAATCCGTAAGCATTGGGTTTGCCCAGAAATCGTGGATCCGAAAAACATGTTCTTTGAACAAACATGGGGAACGTGAATTTCTGAGTGAAGAATTACACCAAAGTTAGAATTGGATGTGGATGATGGCTTGTTTTTTTTTAATCATCATTTTCTCCATTTTTTGGTACTCCCTGTGAGGATACTTATGCGCGGCCCTGATCAATGATGCGCAGAGAGCAGTGGCTTGAGCCTCAGCAGGGGTAGTCCACTTCTGACGCTGAACCAAGCAACTTAGGATTTGTAGGATGAACCGCTCTCAGTAAAAACAGGGAATTCACATCACTGGTTGGTGGTGACTGGAACATGTTATTTATTTTTCCATATATTGGGAATTTCATAACCCCAACTGACGAACTCCATCATTTTTCAGAGGTGTAGGCTCAAGCACCAACCAGATCATGAGGAGCAAAGATGATTTAAGAATGGGTGGATTCACCTTCAGAATCTCAACAAAAACTGGCGATTCTAGCAATAGCGAGGTCACAAAAAAAGGGCAAACCCTTGGTTGGATGACAGCCACTCAGAAGAGTACAGCTCCCCAGTTTGGCGTGCTGGTTTACAAGCCTATTTGCAGGCTTGCTCCCAGCATTGGTCATTTTTCCTTGGAAATTGATGGAAATTGATGCACGTCTACCTCGTGAAATTGAGCCCATTTCCCCTGTGCAGCGACCAGTCAAGTCTGGGACCACAAAAGGAGATCGTCCCTGAAAAATATCCTGCAGATGGCAATAGAAATTGGGGTATGCCCCGCTGCCCCACATGGCGGGAAAATGAGGAAAACATAGGAAAACATAGGAAAGTTCTCAACAATTTTCGCTGACTTTCTCCCAGCATTGAGCCAAATCAGTTGGTCATTGATGTGTGATCCCTTCAACTATCACGCAGTGATACAAAGTTTGTGGTTTTGGGGCTTCATTGGCCAAGAACGTGAAACCATGAAGCGGCGCAAGAAAAAACCCAGGTATGGAGACCCCACGTATGGAGGGACTGGGAATGATCAATGAACTGTGCACGACACCAGGTTCCAGTCTGTCTTGCTCTGGTGGTGCTAGCGTGCCAGCTGTGGTATCTTGGAGCAAGGAGGGTCTGGTTTTTTGCGGATTGGATTGCGGCTTTGGTGTTATGATGTGTTATGGAACTATAACTTAGGACTTAGGTACATTATCTTACATTTTGTATCATTTTGTAATGTTCAAAAGCTCTGAACAAAGAGATTGCGCAGCTTTCGAGCCAATTCAATTTGCAGAAATGTAGGTCACAAAACATCCAGTTCTGAACGGCGCAAAAAGCCTTGCTTGGATGACCGGTGAGCTCGATTGAGCTCGATGAAGATACCACCATTTTTACTGGTGAAAACTTGATCGGGTTGGTTTGGAACATGAATTTTATTTTTCCATAGGGAATAATAACCCCAACTGACGAACTCATATTTTTCAGAGGGGTAGGCTCAACCACCAACCACTGATAGTTAACTCATGTTCACTCACCATGTTTACTGCTTTCATTCACCGCTTGAAAACCGCTTCAAGTACGTTCCTAGACCCTCCAAGCAACCACAAAATCGAGGTAATATATGGTAATATTCCAGATACCATCAGATACCGCCTATGGGATCTATGGGGACTTCTACCCAAAATTTGAGAGGTACTTGGAGGGTCTAAGTTCAAGTTCCCCGTTTTCTCCACGCCGAAATCGCCGAATCCCCAGTGAAGACCGCTTCACGTCCCAGGGATGTCTTTCGTCTACGGTATCAACTGGAGATGGCTGGAAGCTGAGCGGGATCTCTGGGTTTTTCAATGGCTTAACCATCAATCAAGAAATGGTGATTTTTCATGGGATAAATTGGGGGATAAGATGGGATAAGTTTCTTAAGATCAATTGGGGTCACTTGCATCCAACAAACATAAGGCTTTTAATTATGGTGATTTTTCACGGAGTTTCAATGGTGATTTTAGTTATGGGGATTCAGGATGTTCAATAATTCCATGAATTTCAATTTATTTATAGATCCCCATATCATCATGATTCCATATTCAATGGTGATGAAAATTGAAATTTATGGAATGTCATGATGATATGGGGATGATATGGGGGTGACATCTGGGATTCGTGCTTCACGTTTGCCATGCCACTGGGATTAATATCCCACCTACATACCCTTGGGGTACCCGGCCTGGTAAACTGGGATAAAATAGTGGTATAATGAGATATAATGGGATAAAATAGTGGTATCATGAAATAACCCGGCCTGGTAAACGTTTTTTTAGTTTGCGAACTGGAAAATCCACCCATCTTTAAGTGGTCAGCAATTCCACGAACTTTCTATGGGAAAATTTCATCACGACCGAACCCTGTTCTCCCGAACCCTGAAAATCCATGGGTTTCTATAGGGGAATCACTATTACCTATTGATCCGATTTCTGCTTTTCCCATCCAAAATTGCCATCGAATTACCATAGACATGAACATATATAATCATATATATATATATTTTAAACGGAAACTATACATTCCATAGACTATACATACAAGATGGAGCCAGGCGGATATAAGTTGTTCTGTATACCCGATGAACTAGCATTAAACATAGTTGTTGGACTGATGAACCCCACCTTGTAGACACTTCACTACACTGACATTATATACACTTGAGCCTGCATACCTTTGTTGATTGCTTAGTATAGGAAGTTATACTACCTAGGTTATTAGGGATTATGAACTCGCAGATAGTATTCATGAGATTGGAAAACGTTGTATTTTGAATGGCTCGCAAACCCTTAAAATGATAGGTTGTTGGTTTATAAACCTTAGTAACTAGTTCGATATTTGTATATATATATATACCATAAACCATCATAAACTCAAACGTGAAAGTGGAGTTATGTGGAGGTGAAAAATGGTGGTTTCCACTCCAACCTAAATGCCTCAACCCGGAATCTCTAGGGCAAGAGCTGTTGCGACTTCGTTATTCCCTACACACCTTGGATGCTAGGCAGGGGAGTCGTGAAAATCGTGCATTTGTTGACGCAAAACACATATGGGGAGTTCCTAAGTGATATATATATAGAACGGATGTGAACGGATGTTTATATATTTCACGGAAAATCCCAACAAAAAATGGAATTTCAGGAAACCTCCATATTCTATGTAAAAAAATATGTGAACGTAATTCTAGGATTTCGATGGCCATTTTATTGCATATGACAATTTTATGGGGACCTTTGGAAACTTGATGGCCATTTTTTACGGGCTCGTTGGAGATTCTGGGAGAGAATTGGACAGACAGACATGGATATGTAACCAACTTGATACAGGATGGGGCCCCCCAGTTATAAGTTGGTTTATAAACCATGATAATCCCCATTAACTATAGTTATATCTACCATAAACCATAGTTAAACCACTTATAAACCAACTTAGCTATCTTGGGGGCCCCATCTTGTACTGATATGGATGTGACTGAACATGGAACATACCCTCGCCATTCTGGGAAGATGACGATCAACGTAGCAAAACACGCCGACCTGAATTTGAAATTTATGAAACAATGATTTTAATTGAGTGGACATATTCATCAATCGCTGTGGAACAGTTTTTTTCTCGTGTTCCTGTTTGTTTGAACTGTGTCATTTCAATTCTCCGTGGCGCAACAATTCAGAAACACAATGTTTTTGAGGATTGATAAGCAAACAGGAAATTCTATCAGAAAGCTGGGGATTGGATCAGAAGAGTTTACCTTCCGGGAATCAGCAAGCCATGGCTGGAAAATTCCATTTGGTTCGATGATTCTCCCGCATAAAAAAGTCGCTTCCCAGCTAGCCATGTGTGATGAAATCAGAGGCTTTCAGCAAACGAAGAATTCGTGAGCAACAAGAACAGCCATAAATCCAGAATTTTTGGCCATGACTGATCATGTGGAAGTGGCATGAAATGGCGCCGTTTCACCAAGCGAAATTGGTTTGTCCAGTCGTATTGAATAGACGGGTAATGGAAAATGGAGAAAAAATACTTTACTTCGTGTGATCCCCACCATGATATTTATACATTTTGTTACTGGCAAATCTTCTGGCATTCTATCTGACATATTTTCTGGCATTCGATCTGGCATTCTATCTGGCATATCTTCTGG
>Ga0126342_10016398_pt1 | contig 12911 bp, 14 predicted proteins | sample Cyp1metagenome_FD_92528 | JGI IMG/M metagenome (GOLD analysis project Ga0126342, IMG submission 92528) | Coral microbial communities from Lord Howe Island, Old Settlement Bay, Australia - Cyphastrea 1 metagenome | ecosystem: Host-associated > Invertebrates > Cnidaria > Coral ... | reverse complement strand
TAGATATGGTACCTCTGAAAAAGCCCAAGGTGACTGTCAAAACATACCCCTGATGAAATTGAGCCAGCTACATGTTTTGAGCTAGATCGAAAAAATGGAAGATTGGGAATTCCAACATTATATATATATACCACCATGGGCATCCGGTATCCCATGAAATTCCAATTTGATTGATTAAAATACCATAAAATACCCATAGATAGATACAGTTAGATACACGTATAGCTCCCCAAAAAGATAGAGTTCAGTAAAACCCTACTGTTCAATGATCTAAGACGATCCAGATTCTACTTTTCCGTTTTTTTTGGGGGGTTGCTATCCAGTACATATACGTATGGTTATGGGTCAAAAACCCTGGTACCCTAGATACCCTTGGTGCCCTATTTTATAGCTGGTTTTTGTGGATGTTTATTCCCATGATATTCCATGGAATATTCCCCTACAGATCTAAAATAGCTGGTTAATGGATGCTTATTCCCATGATATTCCCATGATATTCCATGATATTCCATGATATTCCCATGATATTCCCATGTTATTCCCCTACAGATGGCACAGTCACAGGGTGATCAAACCCATCCCCCTACAGTCACCTGCGTCGTGATGCGCTACAGGGACCGTTGGGACCATCTGGTAGTAGCTCCTCGCTGTGAGCGTCTGCCTGGCCATGATCTTGGATGAAAACATCAGGATCTACCCTCTGGTAAACTAACATAGCTATGGAAAATCGCCATTTTTAATGGGAAAATCCACTATTAATGGCCATTTTCAATAGCTACGTTAAATTACCAGAGGGTAACTGGGGACATAGAAAAAAACATGAAAAAAAACCTAGGGATCTAACTATGATCTAACCATCTCTAACCCACCATATGCATGGTAGGTTTGTCCAAACATTGGGGATTTTTATGATGATTTAACTAAGAGGCATGGGAAGATCAAAAGGATTTAATGGAATATGCCATCAAGAACATCCAAGTCGGTTTGTCAAAAAAATGTGCCCCCAAAATGTGGCCGTCAGATAAGAGGGAAAATGATGATAGCCATTGAGTTCAGGGGGTGCCCTGTTTTCAGACAAACCTCCTGTGATGTCCATAATGAAAATGATTGTTTGCAAATTATGGCGGGCACACACGCACACACCAAAAAGGAAAAAACACACAATAAATAAACACACATTGATGTGTATCTGTCTGCAAATGGGACATGAATGCATCCGCATGTGAATATTGGCTGTTGGCTTTTTTGCCTGCACGCAGTGTCTAACGGGTTTTAGATTTACAAAAATCTCGAAGAAAAGTTTGTGTTCTTGCAGGCAGGACAGGGTTGAGAGACCTAAAGGAAGCTTGAGCCATGCGACTCTGACTTCGAAACGCAGGAGGCAGGGGCACATACCAAGTCATCAGCTTAACGCACTTTTGCCACATCGATCCTCATTGGTTTCGAAGATTGTTCGAAGTGTCATGTGTGGGTCCTGTTACAGCTCACCCTAATGGTCAAAGTGCTCGTGCTCATTCAGGGGCCTTTTGACACAACATTCCACCCTGCAATATATTAAAGTTTTCTGAAATGTTAACAGATGTCGGTAGGTTACCCCACTCATCAGTCAGATCCTCTGTCCCCGGAGGGGCCTCGCCGTCGCTGAAGCGGTCCGAAGCGGCTTCCGTTGCGGTGGTGTCGTCTGGCGGAGGGATGCCGGACCGAGATGGGTATTTTCTCAGGAAATGACCAGCTAAATCTGGCTAACATGAAAGTATTGAAACCCAAAAGTGGAAAATCTTCTTGGGTTTGTACGTACATAAATAAATATATATATATTACATATATCCGAACTTGAGGGATATGGATGGAAATGGGAGCTAGCAGCTAGCTACATGTCCATGTGAACTCTTGGAAGATCTTGGAAGCATACCAACCCAATCAGCCCATGCATTCCCCTAACATCTGCAGCTGATGGCCGTGTAGGCGAGTTGCTTGAAACTTTGCCATCTCCAGGTGGGGCTTCCCCTTCCTGGGCACCGCACAATGGCACAATATATCAATATCTGGTGCCTTCAGTTGGCAGCAATCATCCTACCAGGTCCTACCTTATAAGGACTGGCCCAACAGCTAAGCAAACATCCCTCAGAGAAGCTCCTCAAACAGTCCCCACATGCCCCCACTGAAGCCTCCGAGTTGTCACTCTCGCGGAGCAGGGCGAATGCGGAGGAACCAGGCATTGTGGAAAACGGGTTACAATTGCATAAAATTACCACGTGGTCTGCAAGAAATACTAAGGATGAGGGATTGGTTCCACTTTGCCGTTTTGGAAGTTTTGGATCCCAGTAGTGAAGTCCAACAAAAACGGGCAGTATTAGGGGTCCCTCTCAAGTGTGGCTAATCCCATCCCAAGAGCATTACATCATTACATACCTCCTATATGGACCCGCAAACGAACAGATCCAAGATTAAACCAGTGGTTTAATATTGTTCTAGGGGTTATTTAATGATTTTAATGTTAAGGGGATTGGATTGATGTAGTTGTTGGTTTTTCGTGGCTACTCCTCATGCTAGGCAAGCTGGCTGGTATCAACCTTTCCCCGGTGTGCAAGGGTAGATGATTCCAATTATATATATATATAAATAACTGCCCTGTGGAAGGCTAAAATGGCAATGGGAATCCCCACTTTCAACCATTCAATCAACTCATCTACAAATAGCTGATTTTTCCCTTATTACTGTTTGTCATTCAGAGGGAAATCATGTCTGCTCTTGAACAGCTTTGCAAAACAGGACTGAGCCTGACTCCTGCGCTGACCATCATGAAATGGAACCGGGCTGACGAGTGCTTTCCCGCTGACCAACTGCGGATTCTGCCAGCTTGCCGGTGCAAAGGAATTCTCAGGCTGATGGGCTAGGGCAACATAGATCTTCGGTATTAACGCCACTCACATATTGACATTGTCGCACGAAAACCCAGCCCGAACCACACCGGTGACTACCCGAGCAGTCTTATTTTCCAATCAAATCCTGCATCCAGTAATTCACACGTCGGGAATAACATTGTGCTGCTATACCTATCTGCTGAGCCGCAACAAAATCTCATGAAGCGAAGCTCTCAGGAATCCTTCTTTGACTCTTCTTTCTCTGCCTGGGGCATGGAGCACCACATGGCACCAGTGCTACACCGCCTACCGTACTACCACGCCACCGGTCCTGCGGGACTGATGTTCCAGTGAATCAGCTTTATCCTTGAAAAAAAACATCAGAGCATCCTAGATAGAGCACCACAAATATCTAAAGATAACAATAAATACAGTGGTCATAGCATCGTATTATTGATATATTCTATGATATCTCCATTATACCACCATCAAATAATCATTTCCCATGTTACTCTCCATCTTTTTCCCCTTAAGGCCCTTGGCTTCAGGTTACCATCCAGCCTTCTTCTCGGTGCCGGCCTCCTGCCTATGGCACTTCATGGTGCATGAGACATGGATGGGATGCTGGATGATGCTGGGGTGGAGCATGAGCTACCTATCCCTAAAGTTCCTTGAATATTGTGTAACTGTATATATATATATATATACATATGTGTGTGTGTGCGCGTGTTATTTTTCATTATTACTATTCCTAGTATTACTATTATATATTTATTATTTTTTAAAACATACCAGGTTACCAGGTTGGCTCAAACCCGTATAGGGACCGTTGTAGACCCCAAATCAGGTATCTAAAATGAAATCCCAAAGGGGTGATTTTAGAACCCTCCGTTTCCGGGACCAATCTGGGGGGAGGGTTCTGAAATGTTGTGCCTATCTGTTACAAACATCATGTTAAAAAAACTGTTGAACCTTGAGTCCAGAGTTAAAAAAAAAAAACGGTATGGAAATTTGATCCCAAAAAAAAGGTCCAGAGTCCACACGAAGCCGAGAAAAAGAAATACTTCAAAGAGCACTCCATGATACTCCATAGCAAATCCATAGCCTTTTTCAGCCCCTCCGGCGGCCACAAATGGTATCAAATGGTCTTGTGATTCCCTACGGAGCCAGGCTTTTGGCCAAAGTCTTTGCTTCCGTTCTTGCCAAGCCATTAAACAACACATAACAACACACATCCAAATGCCTTCAGATGCCTTCAGCATGTCTTCGCATTCCAATGTGCCGAGACCCGGTGAGGGATGACTTTGCGTGCTAAATTCGACGAGCATGCCGCTGGGGGGTTGCTTTCCGTGGTGTCCTTACTGTTGGGGTGGGTCAAGCTCCAGCAGAAGTTGGGGATACCATGCTGGATTCATCATACTTCAGCAATAATTAGGACAAAAAGGGGCGGCTTATGGCTGCTTCTTATATTTGAGAATGGTTGTGTCTTGGGGACAGGTTCTGAAATGGTTTCCTTGATCTTGGGTTGGGTCTAGTCCCAGCAGAAGTTGAGGGATATCATATTATACGTATGTTTTAGACCCACCATACTCCAACAATAATACAAACAAAGAGATGGCCTGCCTAAATTATAAATTGAGAATGTTGTTTTTTTTTCTCCAAAGGTTCGGAGATAGTTCCTCAACTTTGGGTTGGATTTCTACCTATCAATTGGCCGCTCACTTCACCTCTTGTCAGAGATGGGGAGCTAGACAAGATTTGACCCAAGCCTTTTCGGAATTACAGAAAGCAAAAAAAAGGAACCCAAATGCATACAGATCCCCAGCAAATGCACGCACATTTCTGACGCGGGATTTTACGGCTACTTGTGACACAACAGGCAAAAGCTACTTTATGTGTGCCTCAGGTGACAGCACAAGAAGCAAACATGCATTTCAAAATGGATTCAAAAACCATGCATTGTTGAGGTAATGCGAAGGCAAAGGTACAGCTACTACTGTAGTACCCACCACAAAACTGAGCTGAACCCACAAGTTCCCCCAGTCAGAAATGTTCTAACAGAGCTCAAGAAACAAACTGAACTGTGAATTCGACATGTTTTCCATTCTACTGTCTATCTGAATATATATATATTTATATAATTATATATATATATATTGCGACATAATGCAATCATGTGCAATCGAGCCTTATAAATCATCATGAACCATGGTCTCAACAGGAGGACCAAAGTGGCAAATTGGTTTCAACCACTGGCTCACTGGGGATCACAAAACCTGCACAAACCTCCAAAGTTCTACAATGCCTAGACCGCAGAAGTCTACAATGAAAACGTGATCATTTTAGAAGCCCGAGGTCTTAGCCTTAAGATCCTTAAGGCCTAGGCATTCTAGAACATTCGAGCCCCCAAGGCCCCCAGCAGCTTCTTCAGTCTCTCCTGGGAACCACAGGGCCACCCAGTCAACTGCAGTGTTCCTTAGGTCGCTACCTTTGCACCCCCTTCACAACAAAAAGTACTTGTACCGAGCATATTCAAACTCTTCACCCTCAAACAGGCTGCAGAATCACATCAGAAGTGCAACATTAACGGTTAACGACGAAACAAGAAAGATTGTGGGTGTCTTTGGCCAACTGTGAGCTACCCTCCCTTTTCCACGACCGAAAAGAAAAACTGACAAATGCTGAAAGGTGCTGAAAGCTCAGCGCGGCGATCCTCCATCTCTTTCCGACTCTTTGCGTCCTCAGAGCCTGATTGATCCAGGTAGCCTCAGGACCCAAGGCTGCCACAAGAAACATGCTACACCTGCTACACTAGAATCAGTAGATGAGCGCAACAATTCTATCGAAACTTCATATCCGCGCCGAATCCGCACCTTGCATGTCCACGTCGGCATACAATCTCTAAATCTCTGTTTGTGTGCAGGACATGTACTTCACAACACATTGAAATATCAAAATGAAAACTGCTCCCGTTGCAGTGCTTCATTGTAGATAGGCACGCTTTGCTGCAATCAGACAAATGTCTTAACTGCCCCAAAATAGGCTACTACTGCGACGTTTTGAAAGGTGCCCCTGTCCTTGACACCCGTATTGAGCAACCAACCATGTGAAAAAAATGACAATGTCCATCAAACCAACCACGATTCAGGATGGGGGGTCCCGGTTTCCTTCACACAATGAATTGGTGGATGTGAGAGATTCATAGAGATTCTCCAATGATTCTCCAAGTTTAGGACACATCTGACCGCTTCATGACCATTCTGTCCCCAAAAACCGTGGTTTGGTCATGATTATCCAAGAACAACTCCATAAATGTAGATCCATGTTTGATCTAGGCCATGTTGATCCCATCTGAGGGCCCCTGCAGAACAAAATGCCAAGGCAAATCAGCGTCACTCCAATGCCGTAGATCCTAAATGATCATGATCACGGCCCGTGGTAAACTGGCAAACCCAATGATTAAAAAATATGTAAAAAAACATCCTGACTACCACAATTGGATGGTGGAAATCATCCCCAAATGATAGTTTTATTATGTATTATTGGGTCTGTCACAGGGACCCAATGGTGATCATGATGACTTCGTGCTGAGCTCCCTGGCCCGTAGTTTGTCATGGAAGTGTTCAGTATCTGCGGCCGCGGGTGACGGAGAAAGTCATTATGGACCTTTGCAGAGGACAGATGTCGTAACATCTGACATCCATATGATGGGTAATGGTACAGTAAGCATCCAGTACATAGTGTTCAAAGTCTCAAACCTGTGTGCTTTTTGAAATAATATAGTGATGGTAAAATCCCATATTTTGCGATGATTATATAATGATGATAACATGATAACTGATTACAGTTGATGGGATAACTAACATATCTGCAATCATGATCTCCTAGCCCAGCCATGCTCAACCATGCCCAACCCCTGGGCATCAAACAGCTATCCACTTGTTGGAAGGCCTCGTTTTCACACAGCCAGATCCACCGAAAAGCCATCTGGTGGATGCCATTTGGTAGGGTGGCGCCCGGGAGGCTAACATGTGAGCAGTTTCATATGGCTGAACATGTGTATGTAGAAATAAATGCTGTGATATATGATATATTATCATGTGTATATATATATATATGTGTGTGTGTGTGGGTTATACATGGTTAATACATGAAGAGAATGCGTTGGAAAATTGACATTCCCTTAATTTTATGGCTAAGAAGAAGAAACACACCCAAAAAAAAAGAAAAAACGAAAAGGACACGAATTGCGCCAGAATGCTTTGTATATGATGTATATGTGTGTTTTGTTTCTTTTGTTGTTTCATGCTGTTTCTTCTGGCGTTGTGTTTTCTCTGGAGACTCGGGATCCCAAATATATAAAAATCCGATGAACCAGAAACAACCAAGAAACAACTTGCGACTGAGTGCTGTGCATATTCATGTGCCGTTTCTTTTTATATGTGTTTTTCTTGTTTCGTTTTCGTTTGTTGCCAAGACAAGGTGCAAATTAAATTGGGATCCCAAGTCTCTAGAAACTAAAGGGCAAAAATCAGCAAACCACTCTGTTGCAATGTACTTGTTTTTGTTGGATTCTCTTTTGTTTTTTTTTCTGCCTTTTCTACGGGAAAGTATAGATTATAGATGTGGGGCCACCGAGTCTCCACAGAGAAACAACAACACAACCAAAAACACAGAAAAAACACAGAAAAGAAACAAAACACAAATATACAAAGCACTCTGGCGTGACTTGTTCATTTTCGATGTCATTGTGTGCCTTGTTTGTTTCCGTATTGTTTCTTTTCTGTTGTTTGCCTGTTTCTTTGTCGTTTTTTGTTTCTTTGTTGCTTCCATTTTGTTTTTACATGAACATGTGCTTGTTTTGTTGTGTTTGAGTGTTTTGTTTTTTTTACCATGATTTTTCTGATTCCCACCCAAATGCAGGATTGTGATGGATTGTGCATCATGACTATATGGGTTAGTGTGTGAGAACTTGATAGTGCAAGCATATGACATCTTGAAGCCTTTTGGATGATTGTTTACAAATCCAGCCATGGTCTTTCACGAGAGTTGGTATGGCCAATTTTGGAGGCCCTGAAGGCTACAAACTTTATCCATTCCATTTTTGGGGTACCACATGTTCGACCCATATCCATCTTCGATAGGGGCCTATTTGCAATCCTAGTGGTGGTGGCTAATCAAACTCAGTGCCAAGCTTGTCGAAGGGATAGTCCGCCGCCTCCTGCTCTTTATAGCCTGCGACGTTCCCCGCGTAACTCATCTTAAAGCTGCAGGGCTACGGGGTCGCAGCAAAAGGGTAGCGCTCCATATCTTGCCAACGTACCCCCATAATGGGCCATAGGCACCCCCAAATGAAAACAAAAAACAATATTATACCAGTGTTTCTAGGTGGCATTCCCAAAAATGGGAAAAATCCAAAGGACATAATCACATAGTTGTTGAACCAGTCCCATTACATCCTATTGTTGCTAGTTAAATCCGCATATATATATAATCATTTACTGTTTGACATGTTGGGCACTGCTCAATGGGTCAATCGCGCCTCCTTGAGCCCATTCTTGCAGGGAATCCAGGCCTCCCATCGCCATAGTGCCATAGAGAGAGAGGGAGAGAGAGAGAGAGATATATATATAAATATATATGGCTATGGATCAATACCTATACATACCATTTTTAGGGGGATAAACATCCATTTACCAGCTATTTTGATGTTCACCAGGGGGATAGGGTTCTGACCCATAACCATATATTATAAATAATATAGGCATTTGTGTGTGTGAATTGTACTGTATCCTTAAATTGGTGTGCTGGATATGTCCCCCCAATTTCCCGGGGTTGCTGCTTCATCTTGTGCATCTGAGCCCACTGCTTCTGCGCCCGGCGAACGTATACCTGGCTGGATCTGACCATGGACGCCGAAAAACTATGGTAGAATTCCCCCAAGAGTGTGGCAATTTCAATGGTGAAAATGATTTTCAGAATTTTTCAGACAAATCCAGTTAGCCATTAAAGCGGCTCTCTACCTGTTGATGGCTGCTTGGGGCCCATTATGGCCCATTCTTGAGGTGGAAATGTATGATATCACAAGATGCCACTCCTGGAAATCGATCACATGCTTATGTGACAACCAAGTCAATACCTCAGCATTGCCAATGGACATCTGGGTCAACCAAATGAGCACCACCGAGTTGTGGAACTTCCAGATCCTACATGTCCTCCCGTTTTCAAGGGCCCACACCACCAACAACCACACTAAAGCCAGCTGCCAGGGTCACATTTTTCCCTCCGAAATGATCTTCAGGGTGGGAAAGCCACGAATGCCAAAGAGGTTGCCAAGGAAGGCGGACTGGCATAGCAGGAGCAAACACTAAAGCTGTGATGGCCTGTAGTCACTTAGTCTTCATCTGGCTGAGATCCAAACATCCCTGGGAAGGAAGTTCAAAATTCGTCAAAATATGTCAAAGCACGGATCAACTTTGGAAGTTTCTGCAATCAACCAGACCCGGCCATCATGCTTTGGGAGAACTGGACCAAACGTCCGATTCCGGGGAGTCTTCCCAGAAATGCCTCGGTACAATCGACCTTTCCAACCTTCACTTCACCTGCGAAGCCACGAATGGATACGAATGGAGGATTCCTGGAAACCAATCTCTATGTTTGTTGAACATCGCTTAACTACATCTGTGGAATTAAAATGAATTAAAAAGGCAATATGTAGCAACCATATTATTAAAAAAAAAAACATTAACAAAAATGACTTGTTATATATCCACTATAATTATACAATGTACGACCATGTACGTGTAATAACCATCATTAATCAAAGTACGCCACAGTGCATGTTGACGCACTCACAGCGACGAAATGTGGTATCTTCGCATCGGCAAAGGACCGGACCTTGCAACTTCTCAGCCAATTCCTCCCAGGTAGGTGCCAAGACCTTCTAACGCAAGGCTCATTGCAGTGACAGTGGAAGGCTACCCTTTGGAACAAGGACCTTCCACCATGCCGACTACATGGAGACTTCCAAGGAGACAGAACAAAACACCAGCTTCTACTGTTGTATCTATGTAATGATCAAGGAATGAAAACACCAACTTGGTCAAATTTAAGAAGCTGTGTCTACTTTGAAGATTTCATACACACTGCCGTACAAGTGCATAACAGGTGTTGCACATTGCTGCATACTCACACCCTCCACTGTTCATCAATTTCGGAGGTGTGTATACACTGATACTCCAAATCGATCCAAATCGTCTATACCCTGCCCATCCCTGCCCTTTGTCCACCCCTTCTTACATGTCGCGCTTGTTTTTCTCACGCCTTACATTCCATCTGATCCCAAGAAACTGGACCGGGCAAACGTCCCAATTTCCAAAGTTCCAAGTGCACTTGCGCTTCCAAGATGGGGATGCGAGCTTTCATCGTCCGAGCCCAAAAGTTCACCTCGGCATCTGGAAAAAAAGCGCCTTGCAGAATGATGCAGAGATGTGAGTGATTCATACGGATTCATATCTTGCATGACTGAATAAATTTAGCTTTATAGCGCATAGCTATGTATAGCATGGTATAGCATGGTATAGCTATGCGTAGCTATGTATAGCAATTAGAAGTACCTTATCGCATCGTACGATGCCTGATGCAACATGCGCAACATTGCGCAGCTATGCGCAACCCATCCTTAGCGTCCCAAGTGGTCCGGGGCTGGACCACAAAGGCGGCGACGAGGAACCAAAGGATATAAAGCCTCGGCTTGGAAAGTGCTACTGACAGCATCCTTCTGACAGCATCAGCCGCCAGCAATGGTTTACAATAATGATTCATAATGGACAACCATGGTGAATGATGATGAATATTGACCAATAGCTAATGATGATTGAAAAAAAATGATTACGTAATCATCACCATGGTTGATAATGAGTAGCAATGCCTACAGTGAATAATGATTGACGATCAATCGCCCAAGGTTTGGCATCTTACCTTGGTTCACGGGGGCGCCACTTGCACTGCCGCGGGGCATGACTACTTTGTAGGGACGCCTGCCCTTCAGAAACCTGGGCAGTTGCCACCGGAAAGGATCAAGCGTATCAAGGTGGGGCAGTTTCATGTAGCATAATCATGCATAATCTATCATAATCTTGAACATGTTTGAACAATTACAACGAATTACAATGACAATAGGGCACTTTTTTCAATCTCCTAGAAGTCAGCAAGTGGTGAAGATCTTGAAAACCGCCCAAGGTAGGCCAGTAATTTCTCCTGGGAATGGAACATCACCCATTCCTGGAGGATTATAAATCCATACAAATGTTCTTATTTTTCCATTCACAGTTCGGATTTTCATGGATTTTCCATGATTTTCCATTGCCAGAGGAGTCCTCTCCGTTTATGCGAATCAAAAACGTCTCTTAAAGAAGCACTGCCTTTACGGTCAAGCGTTTGCAGTCAACTATGGTCAACTCCAAGGGGCTCAATGACTGTCCGATATGCCTCCCAGTAGGAAGCGATGCGGGTCAAGATGGGAGCCAACCTGGCTATGGCCAGAGTCAGGTAGAGCCTCAGCACGCGAGAGGCGTGATCCTTTAAGTCTCCTCGGTAAGGTTCCACAGCGATGAGCCCGATCCAAACGAAACCTGGGGGCGTTTCGTAGCAAGACCGTGACCCTTCCAGATAGATGACATGCAATGATTGGTTAGAGATTGTTATATATATATACCTGGTATAATTAAGTATGTTAAAATCACACATCTCAAGGATCGTGAAGCCTGGGAACAAGACAGGGCATGAAAGATGATGAAAACGATGAACACAGTGAACACATGTGACATCGTTTTTTCTCCCTGTGAAATTTGCAGGTTTCTGGGATCATCTGTGGTTTACTTCAGAAAATGTGACAGAACAATCCCGACCACTTCCAGCAACCTACACCAAGACCAACGATGAGGACCCAGTGCCACCTGCGAAGCGAGATCTGAGGGACATGAGAACGGACTCTCTTGCGGAGCTTGACGAACCGCCAGTCTAAAGTCAAAAGACTCCATCCAAACATACACAGCAGCAGAATGGGCACGATGACCAGGGCCAGCAGTGTCATGAGGATGCAGCACACGGTCAAGTTCTTGCTGAAGTCGGGGGAAACTTGGTGGGAATCCATGGTTTCGAAGACCAAATTCCGCAACGCGATGAGTTGCATCTGGCCCCTTCGGGTACCGCCTTTTCCCAAGCCAACCAGGCCTGCGAGGACATGAGCAAGATCCAAACCCCATAAAATCGTGAAGTTCTGCTCCTTCGGAGGCGTCAAATCTTTCAAACTGTGCTGCAAGATCTCTGTTGTGATGGGGAAATCCCAGCACAAATATTCCGCCAAATATCCTCGGGTGCGAGAGTTCTGCTGCATTGCGGTTGTTTACAAAAACGAAACTAAACGCCTTAAAAAAGAAACGGGCCCACGGGGGCACAGGCCAGAACAAAACCAGATTTTACTAGCTTCAATCTTTTCAGCAGCTAAGAGTCTAAAATAACCAAAAAGGTCTAGAAATTGTGCCCGCTGCTCTGCATACCTGTAATTCAATAGACTGGCTACTTGTTCCAACAAGGTCTTGTTCAACTTGGGATATTGTGGATCAGAGACCCGCCAAACATTCCGGAGAATCTCCAAGGACTCCACTGGGCTAAGTTCATTTTCAGCCAAAGTATAATACAATGACGCCAGATTTTCTGGACTCAACGTTGCTGCTTGGCTCTCCATCGCTACCACGTTTCCGACAAAAACTGTTCCGAAGGACTCCCAGCTGAGCAAACTCACAACCGTTGGTGGTTGGATGCGAAAGTCCACATGCACGACCTCTTTATTTTGCATGTGTCTTGTCTTAATAGAAAGTTGAACCTGTCCATGTTGTTCTAGGGGTCAACGCCCCGAGGCGGGCGTGGTTTTTTCCACGTTTGTGCTCTTTGGAAGTATACGTGTTTAACGCTCTTGCCGACTGTAAGATGACGCTACCGAAGACACGTTGCCCAACTTTGTTGCTGACGTCTTGCTACCTTGAC
>Ga0126342_10016397_pt1 | contig 12911 bp, 8 predicted proteins | sample Cyp1metagenome_FD_92528 | JGI IMG/M metagenome (GOLD analysis project Ga0126342, IMG submission 92528) | Coral microbial communities from Lord Howe Island, Old Settlement Bay, Australia - Cyphastrea 1 metagenome | ecosystem: Host-associated > Invertebrates > Cnidaria > Coral ... | reverse complement strand
CTCATTGACGAGCGCGACACAGTCGGGCTCAGCAGCGGTAGCTGGTAGAGTAGATCAGGTGTCAGGTGATGATGGGTCAAAGGAAACCCATAGCGAAGAAGGTAGAGCTGTGGTAGGTTCGGCCTGTAATAGTTGGAACGAATTTCAGAAGGAGAACCGTGGTAAGCATTGGGGAACTGAGAAGATGAGAGCTGAATATTACAAGTTGAAATGCCACAAGAAATGACGAATGCCTTGGGCCTATGGATTCCAGAGATTTTGGTCTGGGCATTAATTTTGATTTGAAAGGTCTGATGACCGTGGTGAAACAGCTTTTCATTTTCCTCCGTTTGTCAAGCGACAAAGGGGGAGCTCGCTGTGCCTTTTCACATTTCATCTTGAATCTGTAGGCATTTGTTGCGCAAGTGGGAAAATTGAGTCCTTTGGATCACAAGATGGTTAAACAAAAATCACAACATGATGTCATGACACATCAATAATTATAGTTCTCAGGTCCAAGACTCCAAACAAAACAACCAAGACAAATTGAGATAAATATGCAGGACTCAAATGCGTATTACATCTTCACAATCCATCAGGGAAACACCAGATGTATGTATATATATATGTCTGTATTTTCTATAGGAAATATAAATAGATACGCAGTACATGGGAGCACTGGGTGAATACAAGAAAATCAAATATTTGTTTATGTTCTTTGTCATGTCAATCTCCGGCAACTCGTGAGATCCTGAGGGCAAAGCCCATGTGCCACCAATCCATGGACCTTTGACCTCAATGCGCAGTCCACAGCAGTGTGAAATGATGTGAAATGTTGATCTCTGGACCTTCTGGCTATGGTTGGCTCTGGGGGGCTCTACATTGTGGACATCCATGGGCCTGTCTTAAAAATAGTGTGCACTGATCCAGCAAACAAAGCCCAAATCATTCCCAAATCATATTGTTAGCCAACATATCCAATTTCATTTCCACAAATGATGATTGTTTTCAAAAATTTCATACCCTGCATCTTCCCACATTGTAATGTCACTATCCATATCCATCATATCAGGTCCATACCCCAATTCCATTGGTTTCCACATGTTTCCACAGCACCAGGCCACACTCCGCTTTCTTACCATTATAGAGGTAGAAGGCTTGGCGTGAAAGGATCTCAATCGAGCCCTGCATCGAACTCATCACCCGGCAATTTTTGAAGTACCTGTCATGTCGATTCATGTCGGACGATGACGTGGGGATGTATGACACCAAGGGATGAAATCATGGAGAATATGAATTGAAACAAGATGCAGCCCACGAACCCGAATGCAGTCACGTAGAACGCTTTTTTGTGAAACAAGTTGCTTAAATAGTCTACATCTTTCCCCTGTTACCTTACCAGTGCACTGTAGACCAAGGAATGCGGAAGAGGGTGGAGTGCAGTGTGGAGTGTGGAGTAAAGAGTGTAGAGTGTAGAGCGCAGACTCTGGAATATAAAGTGTGGAGTGTAGAGTGTGAAGCGTGGAGCGTAGTGTGGAGTGAGAGTGTGGAGTGTAAAGTGTGGAGTGTGAGTGTGGAGTGTGGAGTGTAAAGTGTAGAGTGTGGAGTGTAAAGTGTGGAGTGTAAAGTGTAAAGTGTGGAGTGTGGAGTGCAAAGTCTAGAGTGTGGAGTGTGGAGTATGGAGTGTCGAGTGTGGAGTGTAGAGTGTAGAGTGCGGAGTGTCAATTGTAAATTGTAAAGTGTGGAGTGTAGCGTGTAACGTGTAACGTGTAAAGTGTGGAGTGTGGAGTGTGAGGTGTGGAGTGCGACGTGTAAAGTGCAAAGTGTGGAGTGTGGCGTGTAAAGTGTAAAGTGTGGAGTGTAAAGTGTAGAGTGTGAAGTGTAGAGTGTAGAGTGTAGAGTGTAGAGTGTAAAGTGTGGAGTGTAAAGTGTAAAGTGTAAAGTGTAGAGTGTGGAGTGTAAAGTGTGGAGTGTAAAGTGTAAAGTGTGGAGTGTGGAGTGCAAAGTCTAGAGTGTGGAGTGTAGAGTGTGGAGTACTGAGTGTCGAGTGTGGGGTGTGGAGTGTAGAGTGTGGAGTGTGAAGTGTAAAGTGTGGAGTGTGAAGTGTGGAGTGCGGAGTGTAGAGTGTAAAGTCTGGAGTGTTGAGTGTAAATTGTAAATTGTAACCTGTGGAGTGTAAAGCCCGAAGTGTGGAGTGTAGAGTGTAACGTGTATAGTGTGGAGTAAGGAGTGTGAAGTGTTGAGTGCAAAGTGTAAATTTAAAGTGTGCAGTGTGGAGTGTGGAGTGTAGAGAGTCTGAAGTGTGGAGTGTAGAGTGTAAAGTGTGGAGTGTAGAGTGTGGAGTGTAAATTATAAATTGTAAAGTGTGGACTGTAAAGTGTAAAGTGTAAAGTGCAAAGTGTGGAGTGTGAGGTGTAAAGTGTAAAGTGTAAAGTGAGGAGTGTCGAGTGTCATGTCTGGAGTGCAAAGTGTAAAGTGTGGAGTGTGGAGTGTAAAGTGTAAAGTGTGGAGTGTGGAGTGTACAGTGTGAAGTGTAGTGTAGAGTGAGGAGTGCACGGAGAGTGTGGAGTGTGCAGTGCAAAGTGTGCAGTGTAAAGTGTGGAATGTGGAGTGTGGAGTGTAAAGTGAAAAGTGTGAGTGTGGAGTGTAGAGTGTGAAGTGTGGAGTGTAGAGTGTGGAGTGTGGAGTGTAAAAAGTGTTGAGTCTGGAGTGTGGAGTGTAAAGTGTAGACTGTAAAGTGTAGAGTGTAAAGTGTGGAATGTAAAGTGTGGAGTGTAAAGTGTAAAGTGTGAGTGTGGAGTGTAGAGTGCGAAGTGTGGAGTGTAGAGTGTGTAGTGTAGAATGCGCAGTGTGGAGTGTAAAGTGTTGAGTCTGGAGTGTGGAGTGTAGAGTGTGGAGTGTAAAGTGTAGAGTGTGGGGTGTAAAGTGTATGTGGAGTGTAGAGTGTGAAGTGTATGTGGGGTGTAGAGTGTGAAGTGGAGTGTAAAGAGTAAAGTGGGGAGTGTTGTGTGTAGAGTGCGGGGTGTAAAGTGTAAAATGTGAAGTGTTGAGTGCAAAGTCCAGAGTGTGGAGTGTAGAGTGTGGAGTATGGAGTGCCGAGTGTGGGGTGTGGAGTGTAGAGTGTGGAGTGTGAAGTTTAGAGTGTTGTGTGTAAAGTGTGGAATGTAAAGTGTGGAGTGTAAAGTGCGGAGTGTGGAGTGTTAAGTGTAGTGTAAAGTGTAAAGTGTAGAGTGTAAAGCGTAGAGTCTCGAGTGTAGAGTGTGGAGTGTAAAGTGTGGAGTGTGGAGTGTAGAGTGTGGAGTGTGGAGTGTAAAGTGCAAAGTGTGGAGTGTGGAGTGTACAGCGTAGAGTGTAGAGTGTGAAGTGTGAAGTGTCGAGTGTAAAGTGTTATCTAAGTGGTAAGTGTGAATATAAGGTGTAGAGTGTGGAGTGTGAAGTGTGGAATGTAAAGTGTGGAGTGTGGAGTGTAAAGTGTGGAGTGCGTGTGGAGTGTAGAGTGTAAAGTGTAGTGTGTGGAATGTAAAGTGTGGAGTGTGAAGTGTAAAGGGTGGATTGTGGAGTGTAGAGTGTGGAGTGTAGAGCACGCAATGAGACACATCTGAAGTGCTGCGCCTGCCACGCAAAATGACGACAGAGATCTCCAAAATGTTGCGCCTGCCACGAAAACTGCAACTCATCATACTCATCTTGTTAAAACAACGCAAAAGTAATGCGCCTGCCACACAAAACGACTTTCGACGCGCTATCAAACAGGTTGGAATGTCGCAAAGTGCCGCGCCTGCCACGCAAAACGACATGGCAACCTGCTCGGAAACCTTCAAAAGATTCAAAAAGGATATGTTTTGCAGCTTTCCCCAGACCCCAAGAGTGAAACGGGAGCCCTTGCTACACATTCGGGAAAAATGATACATGAATAACATATAATAACATGTAATAACGCTTAACAGCTATTTCAGCATGGGCATCAAAGCAGGCATATGGCGGCATATGTATGATATCATGGGATATAATTAACCGATATCAACTACGCCAACAGTCATCAGCTTATCCCGAAAATGGACCAAACTTTTAAAGTCAATAAATTGATTAATTATCAAGAATGGTTGCACCTTAGTTTCAAACTAACCCCATGTCGCCATGGCCAGCGTTCGTCCATGCGAGCTGTCACAGCAGGCTGTGTAGGGGCTCAACTCATCCCTTGGATTGCTGGGTACTGCCAGCCCTATGATTCCCAAACGGCAAACGAACTCCCCCAGTTGCAGGAACCACCCCTCGCCTTCCAACAGTCGTACTTGCATTGTCCTTGGATGATTTAGGGCACTGCAATGTGGCAGTGCAACACATTGATCAATCAATGCTCTAGAGTCTAGAGGTGGATGCCTTGACTTGTCCAACCCAGGGGGATCGCTAGAGGCAGCTTCCCAAACACGAGCCAGACAAAATCAAAAATCAAACTGACAATATATAAATATAATATAATTAAATATATATATATATATGTTGAAGTGCAGCAGTTGCATGTAGACAAGGAACCTGCTTGTGAAACTGCTTTGTTTTGAAGATTTTGCGAAGTCGAACTGGGCCTTGGCGCAAAGTGCTGGCGAGAGAACCGCTGGAGGGCGAGCCGTGAGAGTACTAAACTCCTTCAAACTGTGTCCAATTGGACGCCAAAAATGCTATTCTCATGCTATTCTCAGAACTGAGAATTCTGGGAATCATTGTCAAAGAAGCAGCTGCGTTGAATCAGATGTTCTCCTTGAATGAAATGAGAACTGTTTTTTCGATCCCCTCTGCAGGTTCCCTCAGGCAAAGTACTGAGTGCGGAGTCTGGGTCCACCTGAAGTGGGAAAGTTGTTGAGCGAAAGGGAACTGGTAGAATCTCAGCAATGGTCAGCGGTCACAGCTGCACTGATGGGTGGCAGCATGGCACCCCAAAGCAAGTTCTGAACAACCGCAACCCAACCCACCGTAAAAGATTGTTGATTCCAGCAGGTATTTCTTGTCGATATAATTTTCGAATGATCCTTTTTCCAGTCAATGGGAAATAGTCCTTCGCCAGCCTTGATAATCCAAGAGTGAAGGCCTCAAAACAGAAAAATACCGGAGATCGATGGGGCTCATGCGCTGTCCATGGCGGATAAGCTAGGGAAGGTTACCATACCCTACCATACCAGACTAGCTGCCATACCATATGTGCCATACCACTCCCCTGCCTTGCATTGCAGTACGTGTGCAGTACGTACATGCATACAGTAGTATATAAATCTGTATATCTCTTTTATCCACTAGCAGTTGCTAGCCAGCGGAGAGGGTCAGAAAATATCGGAAAATAAGAACACCTCTGTTCCACAAGCATCTGAGCCAACGGCCTGCAACACCATCTGCTTGTGCATTATCCCAAGCACGCTGTAGGACATTCGCCTGGGAACACACAGGCAACATTGAAATAGATTGAACATCTAAGAATCTTAGATATATTTCTTTCATTTTCATTCAAACGTATTCTCTATGCGGCACTGCATGCCTGTTGCCCTATGTTGCCGTGAGGTAGCTCTGATAGGATGTCGTATATACATGTATGCCGTATACACATGTATATTTACTGCATATGAAATTTAGCCAAGGCGCGTTCATCAAGTACTTGGTGCTGTGGTCACAGCCCCAAAAGTATGCCTTTCCAAAAAAGGCTTCTGGTCCTTCGTAGCACATTTCGTGCAGCAAACCACTCGCTCACAATTCTCACTCACTCTCTGCACATGTATTACACGACATACCCTGCACCTATCCGCACAGCCGAAAACATGAAAAAGAAACAAAATGTTGATAGATAATAAGTGATAATCATAGATACATACATGTAAATCTAGTTAGTATGTATACCTGGATGTTCCTGACGGGCTCGTCTTTGTGCCCAAGTCTCTATCGAAGGGGTGCTTTCTCTTTTTAGATCTCTTTTGGCAGGTTTGACGCCAGTTTCCGGTTTGAATTTGAAGATGCTTCAAGCCTGTATAAACTGGCAAAGCTGGGCTCATGGGTTGCTACTGCATTAAGCAGTTGCGCTGAGTGTGCATACACCAAATCCTCTCTTCGCATGCATGCTTTTCATGGCCTCATGGCATAATATGGCAAAACACATTTTCATGACAAATTTTGTCTGGATGCCTGACCATGGAGGCCGAGATAGTCTCTGCAGGTATGATAGGCTATGGATGGCTAAAAGCTTACGTTTTTGAGAGGCGTAATTTTGCCAGGGAAGGCATACAATACATATCATATCATATATATAATTATTAATTATTAGACAGTGCGTAATTGGGCAAACACTCACTTTCAACTTTCAAAGTTCAAGTCTTTCCCAGAACTATACACTGCATACGGGTCAAAAGCCATGTGCACCCACAACTCAAACCATGAAATTGTTTGACTCCTGTGCTAAATCTAGTGACACTGGCCGCGCTCACCGCGGCGCGCCACCGCAAGCACGCGCGCTACTATCCGCCCCGCCAGCAGGGTGGTAGACCCGGGTTTTGCCCAGGTTAGCCGAGACCCCCGCATGGGTCGCAACTGCGCGGGTGACGCAGTCACAGGCTGCGCTTGCGCGCTCCGGCCGGTTGAGGATGACGATGTCATCGAGGTAAGCATGCACTCGGTCGTTGGGACATGCCAGTTTGGCAACGTGCTCGTCCCATACTGGCATGTCACGCATGCTCTTCAAGGTGTTTTCTTGTTGTAAGGATCCGAAATATAGCACAAATGTATGTTGCATGATTCTGCGTGATTTTGTAGGTACATTGGCTGCACCAGATGCAGGCAAATATGCACGCGCACATTTGCCTGCAGGCTGCATCACATACATTTGCGTATTCACATGTGCGCCTTTACTGAGGGCAGGGCACGGGGGAAAAATGAACCCAGATCTTCAGCAACTCAATGTTCAGATATTTCACGACGTTGGATATTGATCATCCCAATACATGCCAGCTCAACAAATTCCTTAATGAACTGCAGATAGCTGCAGCCAGGAGATGCCCTGCCCCTGCCTGGAATGGACGTCGTCTTTGCGATTGTGCCTTGCCGGCTGGATCAATTTCAAGCTTTAAAATGCGAAGCCCCAGGCGAGCACAAAAAACCATAGCACAATATCATGCACATGCAATATCAGAACAAATTGTATATTGTACAAAAAAAAATAAAGTACTTCTGATATCTTCTGATACAAACTAAATTCATTACCTGATTGAATTCGACCGACCCCGTCTTGCAAGGAGCCACAGGGCAGCCAGTGAATCGTGTATCTAAGGACATCGACCACTGACTCCTAGAGAAGAAACTAAAAAACGGAATTTGATAATTAAAGGACCAGATAACCCAACATGTTAAGCCTTCCGATTGTTATGAGACGAAAGTGATGACTTGGGATGGTGGAAGCAGATGATGACTGGATGGGAAAGAGGTCGATAGATAGATAGATAGATAGATGGATGGATAGATAGATAGATAGAGAGATAGAGAGATAGAGAGATAGAGAGATAGAGAGATAGAGAGATAGAGAGACAGAGAGATAGAGAGATAGAGAGATAGAGAGATAGATAGATAGATAGATAGACAGATAGACAGATAGACAGATAGACAGATAGACAGATAGACAGAGATAGATAGATAGATGGATGGATGGATGGATGGATAGATCGATAGATAGATAGCTAGATAGATAGATAATGATAGATTGATTGATTGATAGATAGATAGATAGATAGATAGGTAGATAGATAGATAGATAGATAGGTAGATAGATAGATAGCTAGCTAGATAGACAGATAGACAGATAGACAGATAGACAGATGGATGGATAGATAGATAGATAGATAGGTAGATAGATAGATATATATATATAGATAGATAGATAGATAGATAGATAGATAGACAGATAGATAGATAGATAGACAGATAGACAGACAGACAGACAGCCTTTACACAGGGAAGCCTTTACACAGGAAAACCTTTACACAGGAAAACCTTTACGCAGGAAAACCTTTACGCAGAGCAGTTTTTACACAAAGCACCATTGACACATAGAATCGTTTAACACAGAGAAGCCATTACACAGAGCAGTTTTTACGCACAAAAGCATTTACACGGAGAAGCCTTTATACACACAGAAGCTTTTACACAGGGCAGCTTTTACACAGAAGCCTTTTACACACAGACGCTTTTACACAGAGCAGCTTTTACACACAGATGCTTTTACACACAGAACAGCTTTTACACACAGAAGCTTTTACACAGAGCAGCCTTTGCACACAGACGCTTTTACACACACACACGCACTTTTACACACAGAAGCTTTTACACAAGGAAGCCTTTGCACGGAGCACCTTTTATTTGCACAGAGAAGCCTGTACACACAGAAGCTTTTCACAAAGAAGCCTTTACACAGAGAAGCTTTTACAGAAGCTTTTGCACAGAGCAGCTTTTACACACAGACGCTTTTACACGCCTGCCACGCCAAACCCCCGCAGCGTCCAGCGGCGTCCCCGGAGACAACCGCCGCAACGATTGTAGCAATTAGAGGCCCAACGGGCCACGTGCCTCGCCTGCCACGCCAAACCCCCGCGGCGTCCAGCGGCGTCCCCGGCGACAATCCCGGCAGCGCGCCAGCTATTAGCGGCCCCAATGCCTAGTACCCCGCCTCCCACGCCAAACCCCCGCGGCGTCTAGCCGCGTCCCCGGCGACAATCGCGGCAACGGACCGCTGCCAAACCCCCGCGGCGTCCAGCGGCGTCCCCGGCGACAATCGCAGCAATGGACCAGCTATAGTGGCCCCAAGTGCCGCGCCAAGTTGAGACAGAGAAATGGATACAGACAAGTTGATAGAGACAATTGGGGAGAGACAAGTTGATGGAGACAAGTTGATAGAGACAAATTGATAGAGACAAGTTGATAGAGACAAGTCTATATAGAGAAGTTGATAGACACAAGTTGATAGAGACAGGCGACGGGAGGCGGGAGGCGGGAGGCGGAGGAGGCGGAGGAGGCGGAGGAGCGGAGGAGGCGGAGGAGGCAGAGGACGCGGGGGAGGCGGAGGAGGCAGAGGAGGCGGAGGTGGACGGCGGATGTGGAACAAAAAGTTAAGCCCCACATAGTGATGTGGGGAATAACACATACGGAGATAATGTGTAAGAACAATGAAAACAGATTTAAAAAAAATAAAAAAACATAAGCTTCTATAAAATTCTAATAAATTTGCCCAGAATTTGAGATGAGCCAAACCATGAATGAGATCCGAGATGTCTACCGTGTACGAATTTGGGACAGTAGTGTCGCCAAGTGGCCATCAGGATATGTCCCTATCAGCATAGGTTCCTCAGGGCACTTGTCAATTCAAGCATGGTTAAGTTGACTGGGGATGGGACAGCTGCGAGCTGCATCCCCTAGGAAAGCAAACATCACGCACGATGCATCAAAGGATTGGAGGGGGCTACCTTCCATAGCTATTCATACAGTTCACACACCCAAATGTTTCAATCGGTTGGCCTTTCATGAATTTCCATGCCTTCATTCTTACGATCATATTCTCAGCTGATTTTATCGAGCATCCTTCTCTCCAGAATAGACCCGCCAGCTGGTGCATAGAAAAATTCCGGCGCCATTCTTGAACCTGTTGGGAGGTTCTCCCGCAATTCCAGCAGGGTAGCCGGGATTAATGAGAGCACTTTGAGTTCTCATCACGCTCAATGAGTTAGCCTCACCGCACCTATGGAACCTACACGGGAGCATGTTTTGATTGCAAAACTAGGATCGTGTTTTTGATATTAGACCGTGCCACCTACACCTCGCCTGAAAATAAATCAGCACCCCATTGCTATCAAGGTGCTGCCATCGGATCAATTCCATCTCAGATTGGACTACCACCAAAAAACCTTAGTTGATTCCAAGCTGATTTCAAGATATTCCAAGCAAGCTCTGGAGTTGAAGGCTGAGTGGTGGCCAACTCCAACTGAATGAGCGATCCAAGCTGCAGAACATGGAGAATGGGTCCTCCCAAATAGTCGAGTTGCTGAGACCTAAGTGGACAGCGCACCACGATAGACACCTAAACCTTTGTGTCTTTATGCATGCAGCATGTATTAACATGAATTGAACATGTATGTTTGCGTGTATGTTTGCGTGCATGTCTTGGCATGTATGCGTGATCCCCCTCGAGACCTATAGGTCAGGCGGCGCCATTCCAAAAGGATTCCCCTTCTAGATTGACAATCCCCCCCTTGGTGTTCCTTATGACATGGCAATTTCGACATGCCTTTTTATAAAATGGCAATTATATTTTGCGATAAAAGACCGTTGTTCGGATACCTTTTGCTGAAATAAAAGCCTGTAAATTGGCAAAAATCAAAGTTGATCAATCAAAACCGGAATTGACATTTTAAACATGCCCAAGCAGAATGATGATAATAATGGCAGTTTGGGATTTTTTTGGGGGAATAAACATTTTATATCGTGTATAGACCGATCACCGGACCATTGTATAAAGAAAAAAGGCTGCAGCAACAATTTTCCCGGTTATGTGTTTCTCAGTTTTTGCTGGTACTTGTAATACCGCAACTTTCAAAAGAAAACGACACACATAAACAAACAGTGTACCTTACAAAATTATACATGACTGCAAGATCTGCAAGTAACTTTTTATGTTTTGCACACATGCAGGTAGCTTTAAAAAAACATGATAAACAAAATAGTTAGACAAATGAATAAATGTTTTTGTGACCCAGGGTCAGGTTTTGTTCTTTTTACTTGGGTTTGTCATTTTATAGGGCCCAAAAAAATAGGGTAGCTCATGATAGGTCTTTCCACAAACACCGTGTCCACACTGAGGGGTTCTTGCGGTTAAGGCCGGTGCTTGATCAGGGTGCTCCGTCTGGGTTCCGGTTTTTTCCTCCTGTAAATTTACAGGTATAATTGCGTGTGTGACATGTCCACGTGCATTTCGATTGCGCAGGCTCCAACCAAGTTTGCCGCGCGCGTTTTGCTTGCCCTTGGGGCGCGGCATTTTCCCTTAAAATTCTTGCGTAAAAAGTCGCTGTGACATGTCCATGTCCATTTCGACTGCACAGGCTCACACAAAGTGTGGGCTGCGGTCTTGTCAGGGTCTTGGTCTGCGGCATTTTACTTGAGAATTCTCGCATAAAATGGCTCTTGTGACATGTCCATGCCGCGCGGGCCCGGCTCTTGTAATGGCCTTTGGACGCGGCAATTTCTCAAGAATTCTTGCGTAAAAGAGCTCTTGTGACATGCTCGCACAAAGTCTGCGCCGCGGGGTTGTCAAGCTCTGGGCCTGCTTTATTTTCATTGTAAATTCTCGCGCGAACGGGCCCTTGTGGAGATCCTGCCAACTTCCTCTCTAAGAGGTCCTGGCATGATCCTGTACAGGTCCTTAACAGATCTTTTGGGGATCCTGGCGCCATCCTCTCTAAGAGGCGCTTGCAAATGTCATGTCTCAGGGGTGTTTGTATGAAAGCTCTGCTTGTATCAAGATCTTGTAAGGTCCGCTCCAGCAGCAGTCTTGTATGAAGATCTTGCTCAAGGTTTTGTGCAATTCCTTGTCCGAAGTATAGATCTACATAGAAGGTCCTGCTGCTGCAGTTGTGAGTTAATGCCTAACCTCATGTATTACTGTTCAAAAGCTACTGTGGCTTGTATCTGCTACACACATTGACTTCCTACCCCCCACACTGTTTGGGGTCTCTTGCCGGTGTAGTTTTCAGAGAATCTGCATTTTACAAAAACACCCGTTTATTTAATCCTTATTTTTACATATTTTTACTAATAGGGTCCTTATAAACTGCCCCGGTTGTTATTGAATATCTAGAGGGGGTCATGCGTGAATGGTATGGTTGGCATGGTATGGACCTGTACATTATGGCATTGTGTGCTGTACATTTTATGGTATTGTGTGGTCCATGCTACGACGTACTAAATTTGATCATGCAGTTCTGCATCTGAAAATGCGCAGCACTAACAGTCTTGAAAAACCGGATTCGTGGCTCCACAGTTGTACGCTCAGAGGCCCTCAAAAGCCATTTGGTTGGCCTGATTGAGCTAATGACACGTCGAGCAAACAAACATGCAATCATAGCAAGCGACTACGATATTGATCAAGCAGTCAACTCATCAAAGGAAATTTAGAAGTCTATACTTCTACAAGAGAATACAACACCATATCCCCACATCACCACACCACCACATCACCGAATCCATCCGAATCACGTCATCGCCACATCACCACATCACCACATTCACCACATTCACCACAACACCACATCATCACACCCCCATCCCCAGAACCACAACCACAAAACCACAGAACCGCAGAACCACAGAACCACATCACCACATCACAGTCGAATTGCTTTGTCAAGGTGACGCTGGTGAGGAAGGAATCGCACGAAACCCTATGCCTTATGTTCCTCGCACATCGGGCGTCCTGACGGGAAATGGGAACCTTGTCTGTGCGAGGGGTGCGGCTGGCGCTCCTTTGGCGCTCGAGTGGTCCCCATTGTCAGCGCTGTGCGGAGCTGATCTTGTGTGTTTTGGGAGTAACCACATTGTCATTCAGTGCGAGGCAGCGATGAGAGATCGCTATGGGATTGCTTCGTCAAGGTGACGCGCGCTGGTGAGGATGGAATCGCACGAAACCTTATGTTTTCTCGCACAAAGTGTAGTACAGTGAAATACCTTTTTATGCAAATCTTGTAGTACAAAGTAGCCGAAGGAAGTTTAGAAGTCAAACTTCCGACAATATGGACAGATGAAAAAGCAGAGCAGGGAAGAGGCAGAGAGAAGAGAAAGATTAGAAGAAAGAAGAGTAGAAGAGAAAGAGTCAGAAGAAAGAAGATGCAGATGCGTGAAAAGGTAGGAAAGTCGCGAAACACTGT
>Ga0126342_10016396_pt1 | contig 12912 bp, 10 predicted proteins | sample Cyp1metagenome_FD_92528 | JGI IMG/M metagenome (GOLD analysis project Ga0126342, IMG submission 92528) | Coral microbial communities from Lord Howe Island, Old Settlement Bay, Australia - Cyphastrea 1 metagenome | ecosystem: Host-associated > Invertebrates > Cnidaria > Coral ... | reverse complement strand
TTAGGATTAGGGATTAGGATTAGGGATTAGGATTAGGGATTAGGGATTAGGGATTAGGATTAGGGATTAGGATTAGGGATTAGGATTAGGGATTAGGATTAGGGATTAGGATTAGGGATTAGGATTAGGATTAGGGATTAAGATTCGGGATTAGGATTAGGGATTAGGATTAGGGATTAGGATTAGGGATTAGGGATTAGGATTAGGGATTAGGATTAGGGATTAGGATTAGGGATTAGGGATTAGGATTGGGGATTAGGATTGGGGATTAGGATTAGGGATTGGGATTAGGGATTGGGATTAGGGATTAGGATTAGGGATTAGGATTAGGGATTAGGGATTAGGGATTAGGATTAGGATTAGGATGAGATTAGGATGAGATTAGGATGAGATTGGATTAGGATTAGATTAGATTAGGATTAGATTAGATTAGATTAGGATTAGATTAGATTAGGATTTGGTTAGATTAGGATTAGATTAGATTAGATTAGATATAGTTAAACAAAAAATAAAACAAATACAAAACACACAAAAAAAAAAACACACATTTTTCAAATCTATTTTGCACATAACTCTGATTTCCCAGACTTCCAAACCACCAACCCAAACCGCCATATAAGTATAACCTGATTTATGATGGAAAATCCAAACAAAAAATTGATGATTTGGGGGGTATCTGCAGTATCCCAATTTTCGGAAACCTCCATATGATGCATTGCTAAAGGTGAACATTTCCCGCGTGCTGCTGCGCCACTGTGGCGCAGGAACTGGTTCAGAGTAGGCCACATAGGACCCCACCTGTGCGTTTTGGTAGCCACAGTGCCACAGGGCGAGCCCTGTCCCGGTACCAGTGCCCAGTGTCAAACAGAGTGGAAATCCCCAAAGTAAATGGAGGTTCTAGTGGGTTTGAGTGGGGGAATCAAGTATAAATCATGGATTTTCCCATTGCCACGTTTGTATCTGTTGGAGCTTATGATATCCTCTTTTTAGTCGGGTGATGTGAAAAAAAAGGACCTAAAAACCAACCTCTGCACCAACATGGTGATTTAACCAACAAAAAAAACAAATTGAGGAATGAACTATTATACCAACAAAATTTGGAGCTTAAGCACCCAAACTTGAGTGTTTGAACATGGTTGAACTATCCAAAAATAGGGCTGGAAACCACCAGCACATGCCTAGACCATCCGATTGACCTCCCACGGAGGAACTTCCGTCGAGGTGCAGCCAGCAAGGCAACGGCGGAGACGGCACCCAGCACTTTCCAATGCAAGCTGCGAGTGGTAGGATTCGGATGCTGGCGAGCTGCAGGGTGGTGAAAACTGGGAAATCAATCCAGAGGCGGGGCGCAACACGAATTCAGGGCGCAACAAAGCATGGGAAGATATGGGAAGTTGGGACTTAAAAGTGCTGAAAAACCATGTTCAACCCACTCCTAAAGAAACGTTGGCGGTTGAAACAAGAATTTTCAGCTGATATATTTTGGGATGCAATGCATCGTGAAATTTTGTGAAGCCGCCAAGAATTTTTACCAGATCATCCATAGATCTCCTGATTTGGACACTGGGAAAACCCTTGTCACTGGGAAATGGCCTCACAGATTTCACAGATCATGCTAATAGCGGTGCCCAAAATAGAAGTATATAGAAGTATATCATATCATACCGATTTCCGGTCTAAAAGCTTGATTGATTGATTTCTCTCTTTCTATATCTTTTTCCGGGGATCAGATTTCTCCTTGGTCAGGTCCCTGGTCCGTCAGGGGGATCCCAAGTTTCATGTTGATCCAAGAAAGCCAAAATCGCCTGATTTGTTCCTTGGCCGAAGCCAACCCAATTTGCCAATGCGTTGTGGGTGAACAACAAGTTCTCAATGGCCAAATATCCTCTGGTAAATTAACATATATAGACCCTGAAAATCACCTAATTTTTATAGAGGAAACTCATCTTCCAACCCCTATATATCTACCAGGGTCCAACTGTTACTTTACTGAAGGTATCCTACCGGCCCAAGCCGTTTTCCGAGGTCGAAGAGTCGAAGATCGAAAAGACCAGCCTCTGGTGCTTCGATCAAGAGCTCCTGGGAATCCTCCAGGCGATGGCTTTGCAAAGTCCAGAAACCAATGGATCTGCCATTGGAACAGGATCTGGAAAGGCCGAGACATACAATAGATATATATATATATATATTATGATGTATATGTGTATATATATATATATTATTATGTATATATATATAATGTATATATATAATTATATATATACATAATAATATATATATATGAAGTTTGGGGGAGAGAATTAATAGATTTCTGGCCGCATCATCTGATGAATTGGGGAATCGACAGGAGATCGGCAAAAACTCCATCCCTTCGTTGGAAATTCACCTTTTGGATCTCGGATGTCAAGATGATCAAGATGGAGCCCAATAGTCATTTCCCCTAAAATTCTCTTCCAGAGCCCATGGAAAAGGTGCCATGTAAAATCGTCGCTATATCATGCTATATCTGTCCTGTTGGGTTCACAAAACAAAACCAGACTTGGGAGCTCTACCCTGTTCTTGGTTGTTCACGTCTCCAAGTTGGGATCCCTCTTGCAACATGTCCAATGTTTATCAATTTTTGTCCACCAAGCCAATCAGGTTAAATGACTCACGCCTATGCTATAGATCGAAAACCATGGTACCCTGGTGAACCCCAAAATAGCTGAGGAATGGATGTCATCCCCCCCCAAAAAAAAAAGAACATGGGTTTGTCTGAAAATAAAGACCCCAAAATTTGATGGTTGATTATGGCCCTTGGGGGGCATACCCCATCTTCAGGCACCATATGGTAAGGTTTGACTGCTCTCCTCGTATTGCGTCATGGCAAAGATCACAGAGATCAGTGAACGCGTGCGATGGTGTCAAGATGAGACTTGGACCGCTGCAAACGCTACAGAATTCAACAAAAATCCATCCCCATCTCATAGATCATTGTCGTGAACTAGCCTAAGCGTAACTGCCGGATACCCTCTGGTAATTCAACCTAGCGAAAATCACCATGTTTAATGGGTAAATCATCTTATAAATGAAGAATTTTCTGTGAAAATTTGCCGTAGGTGAACGCAGAAATTGTTTTTTCAGTCCGGTTATCTTCAACACCATTTTTTCCGTAACTGCTGATGGGTGTTGCTGCAACGCTGGAGATTTCGTGAACAGAAAATCATCCCTGGAGTGTCCCTGCAGAGCTGGAAGAGCTGCTGTTTTTGTGTCTGAAACTGGTGGTATTTCCCAAAAAAACATGGCGCCATTTTTGGGGGAAACATCATGATAGACCAATAGATTCAAAAATGGTATTATTTTCTATCATTCCCAACACCAGATGGGAAAATAGTCCCCTCTGGTGAACTAACATAGCAATGGAAAATGGCTATTTATAGTGGATTTTCCCATTAAGAATGGTGATTTTCCATTGCTATGTTAGTTCACCAGAGGGTAAGTTTCTTGGTTTCAGACCCCCATGATTTTCACCAAGATCTGTCATCGCCGCCCTTTTTCTAAAGAAAAATATCTTAGGTCACGCCCTGATAGCGACCATGCTTTTGCCAGCCACCATGCAACTCCTGCAGCGATCATCCCCTTCACCAAAGAAGTACTGGTGGAATAATTACCATTGCTTGGTAATATACTATTAGTATTAATTAATATTAATGGTTATTATATGGTTAATGATGGTCAATAATAATCTAGTTGGTGGTTTCAACCTACCCCTCTGAATGATGGAGTGAGTTCGTCAGTTGGGATGAAATTCCCAACTGAATGGGACAAAAAAATGTTCCAAACCCCCAAGCAGTTATTGACCTATAGATATAGCATGACATAACTCTTGGGGTCAGTGGATATCTATACTTCATCGGGATCGTAAAACAGTGCCGGAAGCCCATCTTCGGTGAGAGAAAGGATTCCAGTGCTGTCGGCATAACCCCGAGGTAAATTGGGTTTTTGAAAACTCTGAACAAGTACCACAAAAAGTATCACCACTAATTTCCCTTTGGCATCTTATTGGTTCTTAAAGAAACTTCACCCGCAAGTTGCTGCAAATGACCTGAGTTCCCGGTTGGAAATGGATGGAATGAGACCGCCATGGATGGTTTCAAAATTTGACGATGGGTCACTAGTTTTGATACCCGATTGATGCCGATTCTTTCACTGGATTTCAATCAAAATATCATGTGTATGTTCAAATACTCTTGCCATTCAAGTACCATCTGGTTATGACTAACAGTTTGCCATGGAAAATCACCATGCTATTAATAGGTAAACCACATTTTTAATAGGTAAACCATCTATTTCTATGGACCATCTATACCATGGCAAACTGTTAGTCATAACCAGAGGGTAATTCCTTTAAAGACCGGTTGCTTGACTTCCACCCCGGTGAAAAAATGCGATTCAGTTTCTCCCTGTGGTCATCCCATCCGATACGAAAAAACCAGGGTTTCTACCGGGGGTATGAAATAACCAAAAAGGGAACGGATGATGTCCATGTCTGGGATATGCTCGAGCCATGTTCAACTCCACAATATGTTGTAGATGTACCCTCTGATTATTTAACATAGCCATGGAAAATGGTCCATTTATAGATGGTTTACCTATTAAAAATGGTGATTTTCCATGGCTATGTTAAATAACCAGGTGGTATACCCTCTAATACTCAAATATGGAAAATCCATGAAAATCCGCCATTTGCAGATGATGCTATCCCAGCTATCAACCTCTAGGGCCATAGGGTTTTTTCCTGCTAGCCATCTTTGATGACACCGGTGAATCTTTTGGGTTGGTTAACCCCATCTTTCAGCTGGCCTCTTGCGCTAGGTGCCACTAATTGTAAGTGATGTATATGTTCATTGAATTCATCACAGGAATAAGTCCAAGAAAGCGGGATACAAATATCATCCAAGATCTTTTGGCAACAGAAAATTACGGTATTAATCAAGTTATATCAGTTATATCTACAGAGTAGCGTACAAGCTACTCATCTACCACTGTTCCCCCGGGAATCCTCCAGATCTCCCCCGGACCTTGAACATGCTGCGCAATGGCTCCCGCAAGGATGCATAGAGTCCCTGCAGCAGATGCTCTGCCCCTTCCAGGGAGTTCCTCAGCTCCGAAAATCCCAAGAAAATATCAATCTGAAGCATGGCTTATCCCATTGAATAGAGGGAAGTAATTTCTTTGTGCTGGCTTGTCCCACCAAGTGATTTTTTAAGATAAGTAAAGTCAGTAAATTCTTCTTCACCATGGCTTACGATGATATCTCCACTGACATCAAAAACCAGTGATTCCCACGGGATGGGGGCCCAGTTTCTTAGCGTTCAGTTGGAACTATAATGACACTGGGTGTATCATACTTATAATCTATAATTTTATTTAGATGGGGTTATAAACCAACTTATAACTTGAGGGCACCATCCTGCAGTTTATGGATTCTGATCATCTCCAATATATTGCCCAGGTATGACCCAAAGAAAATCATCAACCAACTGAGGTTTAGCAGCGCCATTATGTATGTCAAAAGATTGGGCACGTGTAAAGTTGGATTGTCATGCATTGTCATGCATTGTCATGATGGTTTAAGGCTCCAAAAAATACTCCAAAATACCTGCAATGTGTGGCTCCAAACTTGACACCAGAAAGGATCACTACATGGCGAGTGTTGGGAACCGTGCAAAAATGGTGTTGCTGGGTGTTGCATTTCCCCCCCGCTTCATAGCTAACAAACAAAGCATCTGCAGTAGCCACCATCAGTTGGTTGTGTACTAAAATATTCTCATCTTTGGTGAAATATCACCATAGATAGTCATGTTTATCTTTTCGCATCCTCTTCCCCCCTGGCCCAACTCAGCCAGCTCTTTTTCCAGTGATTTACCCTACAACGATCACCCGTGACACGAACGTGTCATGAACAACGGGGCGGTTTATATAGCCGGGAAATCCCCGAACGTTTTAGGCTGTTTTTTTCGCCGGGAAAATGATCTATAAATAGTTGATTTTCCAGCCAGCTTGGGTATTCTCCAAGATCTCATCCAGATTCTTAACCATTCTTGCCATGAAAAAATCACCACTAATCACCATGAATCACCATTAATCACCACGAATCTAACCCAGCCTCAGCGTTTTCCCAATCTCCCAATCTCCCAATATCCAGGCAGCAAGAGGGAGGTGGAGCCTTGCTGAAGTACACTCACCTAAAAATCCAAAAGCGACGCTACGACGCTTCGTTTCATGAGGGTCAGACAGACCAAAAATCCACCATCGGGAGAATCGTCAACATACCATGAAGCTATACTGCAGTATCTGGTTGGTGGTTGACCTACCCCTCTGAAAAATGATGGAGTGAAAGTCAATGGGAAGCATTATACATCCCATATAGAAAATGGAAAATAAAATTCATGTTTGAAACCACCAACCAACTATAGCTACATGGTTGGGGGACAAGATGTATGATATTTTTTTATTGGAAAAAACATGAATGAATTGGTAAACCAGAAAAAAAAACAATGCCTTTTCACCAGAATGCAAAAGTCCATCAATGCAAAAGCATCGTGACGTCGTGATACAACAGTTGTGTTCACCATCAACTTAGCTAAGATCGTTTTTCATAATGATGATACCAAGTTTTATGAAACATGGTTATAGTTATCCTTATAATGCCTAATTGAATTACCCATGCTTTTCTGAATCATCATCGCGATGTCGCCAAGATGCCGCTTCCTTCCAGGCGGCCACCTCTTCGGCGCCTTTTTTGGCCAGCAACGGTACCCATCCAGTCAGCGCGGTGGTGCTGGATGGTGATTTTTCCATCAAAAACCATTAAAAGTTGCCATATGGATTTTGATGGAAGAATCACCATTATGGAAGATGGTAAAACCAATAAAGATGGCCAATTTCCATCAAAAACCTTTTTTTATGGCTCAAATGATGAGTTTTCATGGGTCAAGTTACCATTTTTCGTCAAGTCATATGCAAAAAAAATCGTCACGGTGACCATACTTGACACATCCCCTGGTGCCAGCTGGTAACATCGCCTCAGCTGGTATAACCAACCGATTTTTGACCTTCCAAGTTTGACTGGCTGGCTTAAAAAAGTAGCATCATGGGGACTTGTCGGCATCGAAACATATTCTGAAACATTTTCTTATCTTATCAATTATTGAACCATGGGAATATAGAATTTATATGAATTTATATGAATTTATATGAATTTATATGAATTTATGGAATTGGAATCTTACCTTCCAACTTCCACGTTCGTCCAAGTTGGCGTTTCATCCATTGACAGCGGTTCAAAAAATCAGATTTCATTCGCAATCAATTTCTCGCCTGTTTCCCGTTCTTCCCCAACAAACTAGACATTGCTTCAAAAGTTTATTAAAGTTCGGATGTGTATTTTTTTTCATATGTGTCACCCCAAAAATCACCCACCACTCCAGTGAGTTAATCCAGATCCACACCCAGCATATTCCCATCCAGTTTGTTTCAATAGTCTTTCATAGTTGTTCATATAATTTTTCCTAGTTAGGTCTTATCTTTTCCATCATGTCCCATTTTGTTCATAGTTGTTCATTGGGTTTTCCACATGTTTTCCATATGTTTTCCATGTGTTTTCCATATGTTTTCCATGTGTTTTCCATATGTTTTCAATATGGTTTCCATGTGTTTTCCATATGTTTTCCATAATTATCACATGTTTCCCCAAAGAATCACCCACATCCAGCCATTTCACCAGAGACACGTGTGGCGCTGCCACGGCCCCGCTTGGCCGCCGCCTCTGCGCCCTCGAAGCGGCGCTGCTGGTCCAGGGCGTGGGACAGCAGTGGCAGGGCAAAGCCTGAAACGCTGGCAGGTTGGGATATCAATGGGGTATTGAGTGATATTGATATATGATATTATATATATATATATAGAGAGAGAGAATATTTATATACATATATATATATATACATATCAATAGGGGATATACCAACTATGATATGATATGATATTGAATATATGATATATATATATATATATATATAAATATATATAGGGGATATTGATATACCAACTATGGTTCTATGGGATATGGGGGGATATTGATATATGGTTGTTACAAATAAAAGATTGGGGTATGCGATACGGTATGGGATATGTCACGGGAATATAGTTCAAGGAGGGGTAGATAGAGATGTTGAAACGGATGTGAATGTGGGATATTACTGGTGTATCAATGTGGATGTGGTTCAACTAGGTCATGAAAATGGTGATTAATAGATATCGCCGAACACGGTCTCATCATCTAGAGTGGAAGTTGAAGCATAAGAAGTGTCCTGCAGGTTTCTGGCCAATCTCATCACATGACAATCAACCGTTGCACCGAATGAACTAGGCAACAAAAGGGCCCAGTGGCAAACTTGGGGCGTTGTTGCAACCCCAAAACAACAAAAACCGCACATGGTGGTTGACCTGGGATAGCCTAACTGGCCTAACCCATGATATGAGACAATGGCCCGTTGTCCTCTCTTTTCTTTTTGCGCACTTTCCAGGCATCACCGAACGCGGTCTCATCATCTAGGGTCGAAGTTGAAGCATAAGAAGTGTCCTGCAAGTTTCTGACAAACGTCACCCCAAGACATTGGTTGAACTAAGAAACAAAGAGGCCCACTGGCCGACCCAAAATTGTGCAGATGTTTGGCCTAGGCCACAGTATGAAATCATGGTTCCCTGTCCTTTCTGCGGGCTTCCATGGAATCATGTTGTTCCAAGCTTGGCTGAGAGAGGGCATGCCGTACTGTTTGTGTGCAGGGTAGCACAGCAGAAATGAAGAACGCATATTGTGGAGAAACTATAGAATGTTATATGTATACACACATATATATATATAATGAGACCACCCTTGAATAATTTTATTACATGAAATTTCAGGGGGTATCCGTTGAAATTTCATTTATTGTGTTTCTTTCGATCCATTGGTCAGAGATTTCAGCGAGATTATCCTGTTATGTTATCCAGCGGTATACCGAATGTCTAGTGGGGTCTGCAATTTCTGACTTGGCACTGCGACTATCTGCGGCTGGCTTGACATGTAAGATGGGCATAGCAAGTGGAATGCCTGTCCTTGATGCAGAATCAAACTGGAATCTTGAAGTGTCAATCTGCTGCTCTGCCCTTCCCCCCTACACAGTAAGTTCGAACCGAGATGAACCAGGCAATTGGCCGCACAATGAAAAAAGTTATGCAGCAGGCTATGAAGTTCGGCTTTTCGCGAGTTCGCGCGTTGGAGTGCAGTGGCAACATGTGGCAACAGAAGGGGCTAAGATGTGCAAGTCCTATAGGGCGTCACTCTTTGGAGGCAGAAAGGGTTAGCTTTGCGAAGTTTTTAGGGTTTCACTTGTGGGTATGGATGGCTTGGTTGGCGAGGAGGTAGCAGTGCTCATGATGGTAGTCCCGACGCGCATGGTGCAACACGCAACAGCACAATTTTGGTGCATACCGCGGTGCCAGCCAGTCCCGACGGCAGCGACTGTGCGCCAAGGGGCTCATTCAGCAGTCAGCAAGTCAGTCGAGGTGGATCACGGCAGCGGGTCCATGTCGAAAGACGAGAGCAAAACGAAGCGTCTCGATGAGGAGGTGGGCGATGAAGAAACGTTGGCCAGCTCATGTGCAGAAGTAGCAAAAGCTGACGCGACTTCGTGGATCTGTCAATAAGCCGGATAAGGAAAGCCATGTGGGAGTGTCAGCATTGTACAGATGCCAGGCTGCCATCACAGAGCCGTTGCAATCCTGAACGTGTGGGGCGAAAGCAAGTGGCTGCGAATCAGCAGGTGCGAGGGCGAACAGGCGGCGGATGCGCACTTGCAGCGTAGTGGTTGCGGTGTCGAGTAAGATAGACCCCGAAGCTGTTTGGCCAATGCGCCTGGACAGAAGACACCTTCAAGTAAAGCTGCCTGCACACTGTCGATAACAAAGTTGTAAAGACGATGGGCTTCACGGAGGTGCGCACGTTGCTCAGCAAGGCTTGCATCTGGTGAGCGGCCGGCGCCGCAGAGGAGCATGTAAGACGGTAAAACGAGAAAGCCGCGCAACACGAAGCGAACGTCTGCAGCAGCAAGAAGCAGCAGCAATGCAGAGGGCATGATATGCAAAATGGAGCTGGAAGCAAAATGAGCCAGAAAAAAGCTGCGGGATGAGCACAAGAGTACTGTGCGGTAAGTTGGGGCTGAGACAAGAAGCAATATACGAGCGACTGGGCGTAATGTATGTCTGTGTGCTCGAGCGGAAGCAGGTTGTATTCTTTAAGTAACACGACACAGAAAGAATGTACAGACCAAAGCATTTGTTAGAAATAATGTGGGTTGGCTGACGTGCTTACATATACCAAAGGCGTCCGGCTCCTTGACAGCAACGGCGCCTCTAGATCGCAGCAGCGAAAAACTGCCTCAACCAAAGGGCATTCGGTTGAGGCACTTTATGACAGTTGCAATACTTTATTGGAGATGGAAAGTGTGGGGATTGCTACTATCAGAGGTCTGGAGGAAGCTCACAAACATGCACGGTCGAGGAACGCCGTTGCACCTGAGATGGTATAAGGCGCGGTTGAGACCCGGGCACGTCAAGTTTCGTTGCAAGGATGACATGAAGTAAGTCGACCGTGTAGGATGTCTTGGAAAAATTGTCTAAGGGTGGTTGATTGCATCATTTGGGCTGGCACAGGGGCACTTTTCTCAATGCTATGGTTGGAGTATAAGCTATATGGTCACTTTTCCGTCTTGGAAAAGAATGCAGGCTTGCGAACAGTTTCGCTGCAAGTAAAAGAAGGGGCCAAGATCTAAGGTAAGAGCCAGGCCAATCACATCAGGTTGGCGAGGCTGTTTGGGTGCATGCGCCGAGGAAATCCACCGACACTACGGAGAGCACGATGCGCAAGGGCACGTGTTCGTGTGAGTTGGGCGTGAGTTAATGGGAGGCCCGGGGACAGCTCGAGGACGTTCTGCATCAGCTCGCAGATGATCTTGCGAAGACGCTGGGGGCCTTGAATGCGCTTGCGGGTGCGTGGTCGACGATGACAAAGAAGATCTGAGATGCAGAGCTTCCAAGTTTCCTGTAGGGTCTTGCGGACCATGCGACTTCTCGTTGGTCGTGCCGTTTTCCACTGGAAGCCAAAGGACTCTTCCATGATAGCCACATAGTTCAAGCAAGTAATGTCGACATGGTGAGAGCGAACATGTCGGTGGAGGCGCGCCAGCAGATGCTGCCATGCATTCCATGGCAAGGGTCTTCGCAAATGCTTTTGCACCAGCATCACCAGCGCGTCACTGTCCGGTGTTTCTGCGGTAGCTTCTACTGCTGGTACTTGTGCAGCAGTATGGTGTTCTAAGGCTGCAGCGATGACTGGGGCCAGATCAGTCATATCTTCAGGTGGGGGCTGGTGCCAGCCTTGACCAAATTTGAGAGCCATCTGTATCCGCCAGTCATGGATGCTGCAAGTGCCGGAGACAGAGCTAGAGCGCGCAAGGCGTGCAAAAGCTTGTTGCCAGGAGTTCCATGAGAGTGGTCGACGCAATGAATCACGGAGGCAGTCTTGTAGGCGTCGTTGCTTGGCAAGGTCGGAAGGCTCTGTGCTGGATGGACATGGCGTATGCATAGTCGGCATGGGCGTGTTGGACGGCGTGAGCGATGCAAACCCGAGTGAAGCTGCGGCAGCATGTGGGCATATAATAGGCTATTCAATGTGGCAAATATTTGTACATATATATAGAGAGAGGGTATCAGTGCCATGGTCTACCCATGTGCCAACGGTGTATCAATGGGGATAGAAATCAACTAGAGTCATAAAGGGGATATACAACCAACTACGGTCATGCAGGATTATATAAGTAATATTGTAAATGGAGAATTCATGGGATATTGGTGGCATATGAATGGGATATTACTGGTGTATCAATGGGGATATAGTTCGACTAGGCATATACAACCGACTATGGTCATGTATGGGACTAGCTAATTGGATATTAATAATGTAAATGGAGTATGAATGGGATCTTGATATATGGTTAATATTGAAAATAGAGCATTAATGGGATATTAATGGGATTTGAAGTTCATGAAAAAGGAACATATCTGATATATCAATGTATATCACCCAAAAAGATAGAAAAGAAATTGATCACAACTTTTGGGATTTGATCACTTGCACAATGGGCCTATGCTTCTTGATGCGACCTTACTATTTGGAAAACCCACGGCCTCGTCTGAAAATAGGGTGCCAAATCCACTATTTTGACACACCCAGTTTTATCATGTTATGTACTCTTATATCACAATGTATACCCTCTGGTAATCAGCTGCGTCACTGGAATATCAGCTATAGATGATATTCCCAGCTATAGACAACATGTACCTAGGAATATTTCTATATATTAGGGGGAAAGGATTATGGGATGTAATGGGTATATAACAGGGATACAATATAGTCCCATGGTGATTTTCCAAAATTGGGGACCTAAATTTTCATCCAAGTCCAACTTATTATACCCTCCGGTAGTCAAACATGGCTTGCTCGAAAATTGCTTATATATAGTTTTTCTTAATAGATGTTTTCCCAACGATCCATGGATATATGTAAATAAAACATTATATATATATTCTAGGCTATATTATATTTTAATTGTATTAACATTATACTATATTATATTATATTATATTATACAAAAAAATGATATAGTATACAATATATTGAATATAATATATGAGATGTAATATCTCATAAATAATAAATCATATAAAAAATGTATATAATTTATAATACATTACATATTATAAATAGTGAATAATATTAAATAAATAATACATAATAGATATTAAATAATATATTAGATAAACTAAATGATATAT
>Ga0126342_10016395_pt1 | contig 12912 bp, 11 predicted proteins | sample Cyp1metagenome_FD_92528 | JGI IMG/M metagenome (GOLD analysis project Ga0126342, IMG submission 92528) | Coral microbial communities from Lord Howe Island, Old Settlement Bay, Australia - Cyphastrea 1 metagenome | ecosystem: Host-associated > Invertebrates > Cnidaria > Coral ... | reverse complement strand
TGCAGTAAAACCATGTAGTGTATATATCATCGATCTACTCTGTAGCGTTGGTTCAAAACAGAGCTAGCTGCTTAACGGTTTAGTGTGTATTTCACCCCATTGCTGTTGACCTGGTAAAATACAATATATATATAAATGTGTGTGTGTTTAACTCAACGACACGAGCACGGCATGCTGATAACAATCCCAAACCCAAAGCATTTCTGGAACTGTCAGGGCATGTCAGGGCCCGGCATCCTCACAATCTGCGTGAGTTGGCAGCAGCTGAGGATATCAAGCCCAGAAATTGGGTTTATGAGGCAGATGGTCGGACCATCAAGCTCATCGACTTCGGTTTCAGCGTGAAGGGTGTCCTGGCGAGATGGCCATGTCCTGCCCCTAAAAGATCCCAAAGACGATGTACATTGATTTGCTCGAAACCCTGAACAAGAGAACCGCAGTTCTGTTTTTTTGGCTTCAAGAGCCGTTTCACACGCAGGCTTCGCACCTTTGCAAGTCCCAGAGTCGCAGTTTTAAGATTTCATAACATGGAATCGCCAACCCTGATTTTGGCGTGAAGAATCCTTCCAAGAATCACCTATGCATGAGTGATCATGAATGGTCCAAGTGATTGATCCCAGTGGCACGGGGCCTTTTGGATCGGTGCCAAGGATATTTGAACACAGAGGGCTTAAAAGGATGCATGGGCACCTTGGGATATTTGGCGCCAGAAGTGGTCACCGCGGGCTTGAGTAATGAAAATGCCTACACCGACAAGTGCGATATTTGGTCCTTGGGAGCCACTTGTTTGAGATGATTGAGATGCCTCTACTTGCGTCGGTGTCATGCTTGATGCCCAGAAATCGTGTAATGTATGCGCTTCTTTCCCATGGAAACAAACTGTTTTTTTGCCCAAAAGGCTTCAACAATCTTAAACAAATGTCAAGAGTCAGAACATCGTTGTTTGGAAAGTTCTTTGGAACCATCGGGGCGGACTCGGGCCCACCAGTCGAACTTACCCACCTTTTGGGGTCCGATCGTGCTAGTGAAAGTCCGAAACTCCCAAAGAAATATGTTCAAAAAAGATCTTCCCCAGAATCCACCCCAAATACCCCAACCATCCCCCAAAATCCACACAGGTTGTCTTCGTTGAGTTGTTGACCGGGGAAGCCGCCTTTCATCGTGACGCCGGGCAATGTGATGGCTACACCGAAGAGGTGGTGCTGCGAGAAATCAAAGAGGTCACCGATGAGAGCATCGAGCGGATCCTGGAGCAGGTACTGGGGAAACCCAGAGGAAACCAACAGGATGGGTAGCAGCTACCAGTAAATGGAGATATTTGAACATACAGTCTATGAACTACATTGAACTACATTTAACATCATTTAACATCATTTTAAGTACTAGAAGGCAGAAGGTACACGCTTGATAGACGGCCGTTGCGTTCATGGAAATGACGCTACGCCCGCCATCAAATTTGCACCTTACTTTACATGGCCCCCAAAAAAACTAATGAAATCAATGATTGCAACGTCCTTTTTCTCCAATGCTTCAGCAGTCCTTGCAACTCATGCAGAAAGTTGAAGGCACACACAGGTCCAAGACTTTGTCTCCAAACCCACTCGTACACCATACCCTTGACATGTTCTGACATGACTGTATGGCCATCGTTTTCAAGTTGGCATTGACATGCAGAGGCCACCAATCATTTTTCAGTGAGCGCCATTCTTTGCCAATGATTTGTGGGCCTGCAAGAGAAGGACCCTATGCATCATATTCTGAACAGTTCTTCGCGTAAATTGCATTCTTTCATGACATGCAGCTTCAGTTTGAAACCCTTTCTCTTGGGAAAGCGTGCTGAAATTGCAAGGACAAAGTTAAGAGCGTAGCATCAAGAGCGTGTTGAAATTGGAAAGAAAGTTAAGGGCGTAGCATCAAAAGCGTCGTAAAATTGCAAGGACAAAGTGATGGGCAGAGCATCAAGAGAGCGCGGAAAATTGCAAAGAAAGTCAAGAGCGAAAGTAACATCACAAGCTTGTTGAAAATGCAAGGAATAAGTTAAGAGCGTAGCATCGCGTGTTGAAAATATTCACTAAGTCACTGTTGCAATTTCAAGGAATAAGTTAAGAGCGTAGTTCGCGTGTTGAAAAATCAACTAAAGTTAAGAGCGTAACATCACAAGCGTGTTGCAATTGCAAGGAATCAGTTAAGAGCGTAGCATCAAGAGCGTCTTTAAATTGCACCAAAGATACTTAAGAGCATGACATCAAGACCATCTGACCAAAATTACAGGCGATAAAACGTTATTACGCCCCCACCCGAACCCCCCACCCCAAAACCCACCCCCCGACCTAGACCTTATGGTTGCAGAAATTCTAACTCACATGCAAAACTTCTACGTCATGTGCGAAACAAGAAGAAAACAGAGTGAAAAACGGGCTATTGGCACAGCGAGAAACAAAGAAAATGCTGTAAAAAACCACGAAATAAGCCTAGAATATCCTAAAATGATCTAAAACGCATAAGACCACGTGGCCGTCTACCAAGCGTCTGCCAACTACTAGCCAGACGCAGCTAACATTTTATATGGTTGACCCCATCAACATGAATAGTAAATAACTGCGGCACTTTGTCTTGCAAAATAACTGGGGGGAATGCAAGTCCAAGCCAGAAATGATTGTTTATAGCGCAGTATCTACTATGGCACAGAGATTCATGAAAGTTTGGTAGAATTGGATAAAGTTGGGTGGTTCACCCTAACTGACCAAAAACAAGAAAAATGATTGGCAGATAGAGAGGTAGCTAGAGATAATAGATCCTTAGCTAGCTAGATAGATAGATAGGTATATATCTGGCTTACATTAGGTTAGATCGGATAGATGCTAACCTACAGACAGGCATCAAGGATTATATAAATATACATGTTATATGAATATACATAATATACATGCATAAATACCATATATATTTATATATACATGCATATGCATGCATATAATTATACATATAATTCTTTACATGTCTATATATAGACACTTAGATATGTTTATTCATATATATATATATACATATATACATATATATATATATATGAATATGTGTAATATTATATAACTATGTATGTATACATATGTATAGTTATGTATATACATACATATATATATATATATATACATATGTATATCCATTATGGATTGCGTAAGTTACTTAAAAATCCCCCAGCTCCAAGGGTGTTTTTTTGAGGTGCCGCCAGCCTCTCGCAGCTTCCTGGCGAAGATGTTGACGAAGGACCCCAAAATGCGATCCACGGCGCAGTTGCTGCTGACGGATGCCTACCTGAGCCAAGCACGGGCCGCGCTATGCCATCCACCGAAGCCTGGCTTGGATGGATCTGAGGAATCAGAAAAAATATGAAAAACGTATCTGGTTAGTGGGTCCATAACATGCTATAATTCATGTGATAAAGACAATGCCATCATAAGCCATCCCCAATATTGACATGTTTTATGATCATTGTCAAATGGTAGGTTTATGGCATTGGGTTTACTACATTAAGCCACCACAAGCCACTTATAGGTTTAGAGATGGTCCATGAATCGGGAATCGGGGACCTACCGATCACCAGTTCCAACCACCGTTATTAACTAACTGGGATGATCCTCTATAAGTACCCTCCATGTTGAAGTACTAGAGGGTACCCAGATTTGTGCTCATGTTGATGCAGGAAATGATCATAAATCCGTAGGAAATTGATTGATTTTGGATGATGTTGGGGCTGTTGGGGCTCCAAATTTTCAGAGAACCGATGCATAAGGGCAGTCTACCAACTATAAGGACGGGCACACATGGGGGGACTTAGCTGATGGGCATGCGATAACCGATACTAGGGGGTAAATCAAAATACACGACCAACAAACCCAAAAATGCGCAGTCATTGTTGTTTAACCATCCAGTTTTGGGATGTTTTGAGCGGAACGCAACCCTCCAAATGCGTGAGTCACTGTTGTCTATGTGAGCAGCTCAGAGATCTAGTGCTGATTTTGATCATCGCGCTGGCAGACGGGGCTGCGTCAATCGAAATTTGACTGAGTGTGGTTCGAAACTGCTATGTCAGTTAGTTTTCCATCTTGGGACAGTTGGGAATGGGTTCCTGCCTGAGTTTGTGGCAGTTGGCTATGCACCTTTCAGCAAGCCAAGGCCATCTAGAGTTGGATCCGGATTCTGACAGGGCGGAATTTCTGCCGTTTAATCTTACATTCCCCTTCCAAAATCTATGGGGGAAAAGCCCTGTGTCATTCATGATTCCATGAAAACCCGCCAGAATCCCACTTTCAGAGAGCAGATTCATTCAAAACTAATTCCTTTTCCAGTGTGGTTGCGCATCATAAAGTTTCCCTTGATTTTCCATAATTTAGCCCATGATCATCAGTGACCATCGTCCGCAAGGAGGGCCTTGCCTGTGAGTGCCATCCTGGATCGATTTCGTTGTCATGCGAAGACTTCCCAGCCCACACGGGCGTGGCTCCTGGCTGTTGCGCGCTCTCCCACATATTTACCGTGGGAGGACTGGGGGGAAGTGGGCTGTGGCCTTGGTACCTGAAAATAGAAGCTTCATGAAATACGAAAGGTAGAAAGCTCAGGGGTACGACCCCCACAATGGTACGAACACACATCCGAAATGTGGTTCTGGAAAGTAGTTGGAAGATGTTAGAAGTACTTCTAGTGTCTTTCTGTCATTATATATGCCCGACAGATACTACAAATCAGAGAAACAAAAAAAGTGTCAGCAGCCAGTTGTTTTACCCATGTTTATTCCATGTTCTTTTCCAGGATTTTTCCTCTCCAGGAGTTCACTTCTTTGCGTGACACCTTCAAGATGTTTGATGCTCGTGGGCTCAGCGGTGTGGTCAACTTGGAGACCTTCCTGCAGGTAATCCAAGAGGTTTGCCAGGCCAGGCTGCATGGCGTAAGGAATTCCATGCCAGCAGAATGCATCGGAATATCATGGGATATGATGGAATGTGTAGATGTTTTTTTTAAATATACATACATACATTTACAATCATTTACATATACACAATCGTGGGTCATGAGACTAGTACTAGTACGTCATAACTCATAACATTATAGTTATAGTGTTATATAGTATATCGAATCACCGTAATATATCAAATATAACTGGCTGATACTGGCTGGTCATTTGGAAACGCTTGCTTATGCTTGCTTATTTGATATGTTTGGGGTTGGGTCCCAAATGGGACAATCTCAATTGACGAACTTTGACGAACTATGACGAAGTGATATGTTTTAGGGCCTATTTTAGGGTCAAATCTCTGGTGCCAAAGCATTTCGAAATCCACGTGAGTCCATGCAGGATTCGCGCAGTATGTGGCAAGAGCATCTTACCCGCAGTTTCCTTCACCAAACCCTCGAAATTGAACATGAACCTCTTAGTTGATCCAAATGGTCATTGTATACATGTCTCTTCATGTTTGCCATGAAACTTGGGACATTTTTTGTGCAACATATACATTGAAAAATGATATATAAAAAAAAAGTATATAATATGATATGATATGATATGTGATAAAATTTAATAATACACTATAGGAAAGAAAAATATATAACAATATATCATATAATGTAACATAATTGAATAGAATAGAATAGAATAGAATGTAATGTAATGTAATGTTGTATAGTGTAATTTAAGTTAGAATTTAAATATATATATACATAAAGATATGGTTGTTTATTTATCTATTTATATCATCAAGATGTGTAGAGGAAGGAAGGATATATGTTTGGTAAAGATGGCAAATATGAGCAAGGACCTCAACTCTGCGGGAAGATTGTCGTGGCTGGCTCACTTTCATTTGCTGGGGCTGATCACTTGGTGTTGTTCCTTAAAGGTTGGGTGCCAAGGGCCCGGGAACCGCATGGTGGGGTCCAGCGGTTGGTCAAACGACTCTTTTGACCACCAACGAGAACCAAACCTGCACATCTCGAATTATGTTGTCTTTGGAGTTGTTTGGGAGAAATCTCAATCCACCATAATCCAGGATAAAGATGGCTTCGCACTCGCTGTTGGAGCCAACATTCTTTGCCAAAGGGATCATGTCTGTCTGGATGTTTTCGGGATTTACTCCTAGGTCATCCGAATCAAAACCACGTTTCTCTCGCTGAATATGGGTCTGTCTGAAACATTCTGAAACCGGGGTTTGGCCATAAAATTGTTTATGGCTATTCTAACAGGGAAAGTGATGATTGACCAGTAGATCTAGGGGTACCCTATTTTCAGACAAACCCATATGTTGAAAGGAAGGCTGCTAGGTCTTCCTGGCTGGATTCTCCATGCTCTGAGGCAACCCGACGACAGCCCCCGAAAGACAGTTTCGAAGGTATGGAAGGCTGTCTGTGGAGAGCAGGAATCCTTGAGCTACTGCAACTGGCCTCGGAGGGGTCGGTAGCTGGTTCTGGTTGTTGTAGGTTGTTATGAATTATTATAATTATTAGTGGAGGGATGTGAAGGGCCCTTCACTCAGGGTGATCAAAGTACCAAAAACCTTGGTTACCTTTGGTTTTTTTTCTGAAGGCTGATCAGTGGTTTTGGTTTTTGATCCAGTTCCAACCTCAGTATTTTATTTTCTGTAGGCCTCCTGCAGCGTCCTGCAACTCCACAGGTGAGTTCCTGGCGATGCTCTTTCCACCCATGGAAGACATCTTTGAAGATGCCTCCAGAGCGGAAGGCCACGAGGAGCTGAATTCGCCCCTGCAACCGCGGGAGCATTGGAATCCATCGAAGCCGGTGTCCCATTACTTGGCTCAGATGAAGCTCTGAACAGCGCCAGTTTTGTGGGGAGATGGTAACCACCAAGTTGGGGATATCATTGGATGTCAAGAAAATTACAGAAGACCACCTCCAAATACGCTGATTTCATCTTATGTCTGATTCGGGAACTATTGTAATTTGCCAGATTTATGGTGCGCGTGCCGCTGTTCTAAAGCAATCTAGGTTAATCTATCCAGCCATCTAAAACCCTCAACGCGCAACCAGTTGCCGTCTTCAAACGGCCGAGGAAGCGGAGTGCCAGCTCATTGTTCCCTCAAGCTTTGCTATTTGATGAAGATCAAAAGGTCAAGGAGGTGGTGGCTGAGATGGTACGTTTCCATCGGCGATGGGCCATTATCCAATACAGGGATGGCCACCATGAGTTCTTCGACTACATGGATGCTTGAACAAAAAACTTTAGTCCGAACAAATCCGAAAAGATCAGTTGAGAATATTTAACATCACTTGTAGATAATATGTTTAGGACCTTTAGGTAACTTTAGGATCGATGCTAAAAGATGCTGATCCACTGCGTTTTTTTTAAGTTTTGCACAGCATGTTTGGGTTCGTCGGGAAAAGTTTGTCTCCTTTCCCCATGAGTTGCTAGCAGACCTTTTTCAACTCTGTTTAGTTGCTTAGAGCCCAAGTCTCCAGCAAAACGGCGACAAAACTCCGCCTCTGCCTGCAGAAATCAAGGACATCAATCACCGTTTGGTCAAGGAAGCAGGTTCCTGCTGGTCAAAAGCGGCAGAATGTTTGCAACAGATCTGCAATGCACAGGCAGAGAATGGTGCCAGTCTGAAGGGTCAACGATGGTGAAGAGAACAGTTCCCCCTTAGCTTGAGATGCTTGCGATAGTTTATTGGCGTTAACAATGTCAAACTATATAGGATTGACAAAGCATGATAAAGCTTTGTTTTAACAATGAGGCCAACATGGATGGCTCTTTGCTAGTTCGTATTGGAATATAGTCATTATTTGTGTGCCCAATTAATCAGTTGGGGGCTTACGAACCAGGAATTGACATTATCCTGATATGTCTTGAAATGGCCAGATCCCTAGGAAAAATACGCTAATTGACTTGGAGGACTCTCAATGTGTGGGGTACCTAGGGAGCCCGAAGTCAAAAAGCTCCACAAAAGGTGATAAAATGCGAACCAGCAAGCACCCCTCCACTTATTTGGAGGGATCGTTGGGTACAATTGGTACATGTTTCATTTAAGGTGTTATTCAATACCCAAGTTCCACCGTTTGAATCCCCATGTCAGCTGGTAGCATTTGCAATTGCCAATGGATTCCAGCGATTCCGGTGGATATTCCAGAACAAATGGGTTACAGCCCACTGCTTATGAAACTTCTTCTTTATGGCCATTTGGTACCAATGTTAATCCATGTTTTCAGTTCATACCCCCATTATCCATATTTCTGGCAGGTAAAAAGATTACATTTTTAGCCGGTATTCGTGTTCCAATGGACTGTTGGTTACATACGTACCACTTTTTTTTATTTATTAGTGTTCTTGAAATATATTCAACCCCTTCAAGTTCATGGTAAAAACCCACATCGTATACCTATATGGCATGCCCCGTAATGGCACCCACATTTGTGTGAGAAACAAACCAGCCATTAGATAGCTAGAAACCAATCTATGCTAATCCCATGATAAAATCCCATATTATCCCATATATTTGTTGCTATTACCCTGGTTTAAACCGTCGGAATTGCCATTAGATACAGTAGCTAGTTTAATACCATTCATAAACCCCATGAGATCTCAAAAACATGTTGCAGCTTTAAAACCGGTTAAAACATTGTTGAGATTGCCATTCGATAGTTCGTTTAAACCCCATCATAGATACCCTTTGGTTATTTAACATAGCCATGGAAAAATCACCATTTTTTATAGGTAAACTCACTAGAAATGGGCCATCTATACCATGGCTATGTTAAATAACCAGAGGGTATCTCTTTCTTTATGTGTTGCAGTTTGACCCTGTCCAAGTGGCGAGTCCCTGGAGGTCGGCGACCTAGCGAACTGCTCCAGCTTTTGCAGCTTCGTGGCACTGGATGTTGAGACCCCCCTGCGCGACGTGCTGCATTTGATCGCCGGGCGGCATCGCAAGAAACGCCAGGGACAGGTGGGAATCACTGGAAAAAATATGGACCAAATCCTGTTTAATGTGGAAAGTTTATTGTTCCCGTGGTTTTCTTGGTTGATGAAAAGATTAATCCAACTTTTGGAGACGAATCTTCATGTGTGTAGCTTTTGGAGGTGAAACGGTGAAACGGTGAAACCTACATTTTTTGTGGGTAAGATCCATGTTGTTCTCTTGGTTTTGTGGGTGAAATCGCCAGAGATCATGTTTTTTGCAGGGTGAAAACCCATGTTGGTTTGTGGTCGGAATCCCATGTTTGCCCATCTTTGTATGCCCGACATCCGCATTTTTCTGGGTGAAATAGTATGTTGACGCGGTTGGTAGATGTTTTTACTCGTATGAGCCATTGAGAATATGATTTTGACACGTCATAAACCTGTAGCATCCTCAACGGGTCTCAAATCGCATCTGAATTCAATTCAGATATTATAAATTCTTAGCTTGCACCAGCAAATGGGCATTGCTTGGTTCCTGGGCAGGATACATTGAAAATCCAAAAAGGGGAGCATATCCCCGAGCCATTTTCACAAGTCTTAATCGTTGGTCGTATGGGGTCCCAGTATTTGATTTAATGAGGTCTCGCAAAGCTTGAATTCTTGTAGGGAGTTGAAACCCATATCAGCGGCTAAGAATTATGTCGTTCAACTATCACAATCCATTCAAGGAGATGATAGAAATGCCCTACCACCATGATGGGAATATCTTGTTAGCCCCTGGAATGATTCCAAAAAAATGGTGTTGGAGTCTGGCTAGGTGCGCCGGGTGCCATTGAGAGACGGCAAAGAGATTGTAGCTGGGCGATGGGACGGCCCAAACCGGACAAGATTGACAAGGGGCCTAGACCCTAGACTTGGACTATTGAGATCTATCGAGATGCTACTGAGTATCTTGCCATTTCGGTCCAACTTCAACTTCAAGGACCCCGATTTTGGTTGGGTGCCAGTGCTTTGCGTCCAGAATTCACAGCTTTACAATCTCAATTTATCCCCTGCACAGTCTTGATTCTTCAATTTCTCCCCGGATGCTGTGCAGAAATAGATGCATAGGGCTACGAAGAGGGAGAGATCAATCCACCAGTGATTGCATTAGTTGTGATGATGTCACTGTGGTGTTTTGTGATGTTTGCCCAGGATTTTCATTGCTTTTCTACATCCAGTTGTGATGCGTTTCCACTTTCCGGTGCCGTAAGGTGGGCGTCTTCTCCTGTCTGGATTTCTTGAATTTAGCCCTGTCACTTGGCTTGTGGGTTACTGCGCCCATCACTGTAGTTTTAGGAGCTTTTTGCTTGATTTTGTGAATTTCAGAGTGCTTCATCCAGAAAATGACCGATTTTCCCGCGGGCCATCCTGGTTGAGGAGCAGCTCCCATCACTTCCTCACAATCCGAGGAAGTCCACCGCACCCACTGCAGTGCTCAAGTCGTTGAGTGCCAAAGTCTTCGACCGTCGCAGCACCATTTTGCAGGTCTCAGTGAACCAGGACCCTGGAGGGCCCGGTGGAGCTGGGTCAAACTCAAACCCCAGGATTTTCCAGTGATGCCAGGCAGAATGCCAGGATTCTTGGAAAAACATTTGCAACAAACCAACCCAAAACCCACAACTGGATGATTATCCCCCAATTTATTGGTGATTGTCCCATTTTAACTCCAATTTAGTTCGGGGATTTCACAGCTAGCCATGCTGAGGACGAGCCTATGCTCCATGCCTTGACAGTGATGAAAGCTGAGGGGTTGACAATCTGCCCATGCACGTGCCCTGGCTGGAGGTGGGGAGCCCTCTGGTAACCAGTCGTGGCAATGGGAAATCAAAACAAGGCGGTTTTCATGGGAAGATCATATGGAAGATCAATGAAAATCATCTGTCAATGGAGAGTATCCTTGATTTCCCATCTTGTACCACAAGGCTGATTCGGATTTGCCAATGGGGGTCAGAAAATCTCTTCTGACTGGGTATAATAAGGCATCATAACCCCACCATTTGATTGCGGGTTTGCATCGATGTTTCAGGCAGCCCTCCGAAGCCACCAAACCCTTTGTGAAAACTAGGATCCCGGGAAAAAATCGTACCTGGCATCGTCATTCTAAGGAAGAACAAAAAGGAATGTGCGATAATCCCTAAAGATGTCGGCTTAGCCACAAACAATGTGCATATGCATTCTTGTGTGCAAATTTCATGCTCATGTATATAAACTTATACATGCATGTGCATATATATATATAGATATATATATATATGGATTGGATTGGGTTGGATTTGATTAGATTACTGACTGTAGATTAGATAGATAGATTGGATGGATGGATGGATGGATGGACAGATCGAGAGATAGGAGAGATAGGATAGATAGAATAGATAGGATTGATAGGATAGATAGATTAGATTAGATTGGATAGATAGCTAGATAGATCATATGTATATACATACTTGTGTGTTTGTGTGTGGTTTCCGTCCCTGCTCGCTTCAACGCTTCCAGCGTGAAACGTTGATGTCCTGGCTCCATCAGGTTCCGGGAGCTCTCCGGTAGCTTGGGCGGTGTGGTGGCCAGCAATGTGATTTCCACTGCTGACTTGCCACTTGGTGGCGCCAGGGGTGGGACCTGGTGATGATTGGTGTTCGTATATAGGAGATGAGTTGGGTTCTAGTGATTCTAATGGGATATACTTACAAATATGATCAAATATGTACAGTAGATCTTAATATAATGGAATGAAATTCACCAACTCAAGATGATGATTCAGTGTGAAAATGGGATATACTCGCAAAGCATCATCTAAACTTACTAAATGGTAAAAAGGAGATAAACCACTAAACCATTGGTTTTTGGGGTGGTACCTTACGTTCAGACAAACCCATTGATATATTTTTCCCAGAAATTCCTCGTGTAAAACCCTCTTTTGTTGATGGAAGCCACCTGTTGTGGGCAGCTGGGAGCCCTTTGCCCAATGAAACCTTGGGTCCTTGAGGGCAAACCATGGATTTGGTGGGGGATGCATTCACTGGTGAGATTGACAAGCAAAGTTTCACTTGCGTCGGATATATCAAGTCCATGTGGAGTTATAGTCGTTGGAACATCAACGTTATATTTAGTTTACATACGCCTTGGGCCGTTGCCTGGTTTTTAGTTTGATGTTCCAATGCTGTAGGCAAGCCACCTGAAATTAAATTGAATTACCCTCACACTTGGTTGCGTTGCAAATTCCTTGGTTTCCCATGATTTGGTGAAATCAACGAAATCCACAACCTTTCGGCACCTTATTCCGATGTTGCTTGGTTATATCATGATTGAAACCCACTTCATTGGTTGGTTCAACTACCCTACGACCTGTTTCAAAATTATAACCTACTGGATATGGCCAGAATCCTAGGCAAGGCCAGCTGGCACCAATGAACATATTCCACTGGTGTTGGTTGCATCCCCCATTCTTGGTGAAAACACATGAAAAAATACATGTTTGATGGTGTTCCATCCCCATTGATAGATTTGATAGTTTAACCTTTTGAAATGTCCTTCAGGATGAAATCGCTCAGTTTGTTCATTGAATCCTGATTTTGTTTCCTGAATTCCCGATATTTTCTCCAATAAAACAGCATTTGGCCTTGGTGAAACCATCTCCAACTGGCTCAGCTTCCCAGCCGGTGCCCCCCAGGAAGTGGGTGGTGCGTTCCGGCGACTTCGCGGCGCTGCATCTGTCGGTCCAGGACTTTGTGGCCTGGCGCCGGAAGGCCGAAAGCTCGGACCTGGACCACATCCTGAGGCGCCGTAAAGGGCTGATGGGAGAAATGTCTGAAATTCATGGAAAATCAGTGAAATCGAATGAAATGGATATAATAGATGTAGTGTGCGTGTGTGTGTCATACATACCATACCATACCATACCATACCATACCATACCATACCATACCATACACCATACCATACCATACCATACCATACCATACCATACCAT
>Ga0126342_10016394_pt1 | contig 12913 bp, 16 predicted proteins | sample Cyp1metagenome_FD_92528 | JGI IMG/M metagenome (GOLD analysis project Ga0126342, IMG submission 92528) | Coral microbial communities from Lord Howe Island, Old Settlement Bay, Australia - Cyphastrea 1 metagenome | ecosystem: Host-associated > Invertebrates > Cnidaria > Coral ... | reverse complement strand
GTGTGTGTGTACCATCTGTATAGATGTAAAACTTCTATACTATGCAGGGGGCAGAGGGATCTCCAGATGTGGCCTCTGCCAACGAAGCTCCACACTCCACACTGGATGATCAGGTAAACGTACCTGCTTTATAGTCCCGCCCCTGGGCGCATTTAAGACGCAGCTGGGGGGGAACATATATCTTATCGCTGTTGTTTTATACTGTCAATGTCTGCTGTGATTATACGTCTATATACATATAATATTCATTCTTCGTGTCAGGTTTAACTGGAGTGTTTCATGCACGTCTGCTGCATTCCACATCAAAATTCGCAATGACTGTTCTGAGCAAGTGTGTGTGTGTGTTGTGGAGGAGGAGGGTGGCGGGAGGAGGGCGGCGGGAGGAGAAGGCGGGAATGCAGAACCAAAAACAAGAACCCCACACAAAGATGTGGGGAATAACGCGCGCAACTTCCGACAAAAAGCGGCAAGTGTCTGAAAGGCAGCAGGTGCAGCTTGCGGTCTCTTTCACAAGGACTTCAGGCGCCTTGGGACGCTTGACCCCCCAGAATTGCCATCTAGCTCGAAGATCCCAAGCCCGCACAACTCAGAAGAGTTTAAGCTCCGCACGTTCTTGATTACAGCCGGACCACGGCATTCCTGGTCAGAAGCAACACTAGCCGAATCACCGGGAAAGCATCATGGAGCCACAACCTGAAAGGTTTGAGGAATGTTACAGTTCAATGCCCCAAGCACTTCTGAATTGAGCTCAGAGATTCTGAATTGAGCGTTAAACATGTTAAAATTCTCACCGCCTCTTGCCCCACGCGTCAACTAAACAAGGACTCGTGGCAATGCCCATTTTACGGCTGAGTTGCGAAATGCCCATGAGCATGGACAGCGTAGGTTTGGAAAGTAGAAGGAACAGCTCCCGTCTGCGTTGCACCTCGGCCAATCTGTGTCTGTCTCCCTTGTCCTGCTCGCTCTCTCTCTGGCTCCCTCCCTCTCTCTTTTGTTACTCTCTCGGTCTCTCCGTCTCTCTCCGACTCTCTCCGACTCTCTCCGACTCTCTCCGACTCTCTCCGGCTCTCTCCGACTCTCTCCGTGTCTCTCTCTCTCTCTCTCCCTCTCTCTCTCTCTGTCTCTCTCTCTCTCTCTCTCCCCCTCCCCCTCCCCCGTACTCCCCCTCTCCCTCTCTCACTGTCTCTGTGTCTGCCCCCCTCTCTGCCCACATCTTCTTGTTTTACTTGCCTTATACTTCCTTGTCCTACCCTTCGGTCTACTTATCTAAAGGTGGCAACCCGCATGGACTGTGGACCCTTGATTTGGGGAGGCTCTGGTCTGTTAAACAAAGGACCAAGCCAATGCGCTGGGCCAGTCAGTTTCAACCTACGTAACTCCATCACGGCGCACTTCCACAATAACTTCCTGCTTTCTACCCTAATGCAGTCGCTCTCCTTCACTTGGTCTTATCCAAGTGCATCCATGGCGCAGCCCCTCCATGGCTCAAATGCCGCTCAAGAAGCATTCAACCTAAAACGATTCTTCTCGCCCTGCATTGAATAGACAGATCGAAGTGGGAGGACCGGTGCGCGCAACAAAAAATGAGGCCGGCTCCAACAAGGTGCGACGATAAGCTTCAAATTGCGCGCCGTATTTGGGAACCTTGTGAAAATCTTACCAGCAAACTCTTCAAGTTGTTGAATAGTTATAATTGAATGAACGATCAACCGCCCCCAGAAAGAAAAACAATTGAACAAACAGACAAGCGCAGCGTGAACCCACGGACAGCGGCTGCAGCCTGTTTTCATCCTTGAGCCAAAGTACATTTGGCATTAATGGAACCCGGATGGGAAGTATGTCTATATAAGTATGAAAGTAGGGTTGGGTTTACCCCTAAACTTTCAAGCCCCCCTCATCCTGAGCTGTACAGGTTCAATCACTTAAGCTACCGAACAAAGGTGGCCAGCCTAAGGACGGAAGCTCAGACGGATGTCTCATGGCTCGGACGGGTTACAGACAAGAGATGAGAAGAATCATTTAGAGACCCCATCATGCCTGGCAATTCCATGCGCAAGTGTGCCGTCCAACCGGATGCAAATGGAGAAGCGCCTTAGCAGCTAAACTCCGGATCTCGGCGGATGACGGTAGAAAAGACATTGAAAGTCCAAAACGTTTTGTGGATGGAGCTTCATCTCAGCCACAATTGTGCGCTTCGCGACTTGCAACGAACTGAATTTCAACTTCGGCCGTTGGGAATAAATCCAAAGAAATGGCAAAGCAAAATCCACAGGATAAACAAAAACACAGATGGGACTTAGTTGCATCCATGATGGATGATTGTCGTCATTGACACTCCAGATTGTCATATGCTTAGCAAGGGTGTTAACAGCAAAGGTCACATCCGGTCGGGCAGTCCGACATAACCACATCAGTTTCATGACAAGCCGGGCAGCAACTGGAAGCAACTGTCCTTTGATGGCACCATCGTCAGGCAGCAATGATCCTTCCTCTAAATGAGGTGTTGGTGCAACTTTGATTCATTTCCCACTCAACTCTTGATAAGAGAAAGGCACTGGCGTGTGAAATCACTTGAACCCAAAACAAGCTCGCCGTTCAGAACTCGGTGATCACGGCCAAGCACATGACCAAACTCCGAAAAGGGGTCAGGATTAATATGCTGCTGCAGTTCCTTCCAAAAGGATGGATGAGAATTCTTGCTGCCACCTAACATCAATCATCTACGTACACTGACATCAGCATGCGACCTGCTTCAAACCAGCAAACTGAAGGCATGTTCTCAAACTCCTTGCCGTTCATCTTGTTTTTCAAAACGTCGGCAAGATACAATGTCCAATGAGCACTGGACTCTGGATGTCCATAAAGTGCCTTGTGCAGTGGTGCACATGGTTGAACAATGTGTCTTTTGTTCGCAGGAACAAGTTCCGGTGGCAATAAAACAAAGGTCGGATGCTTTGATTTCAATAAGCACTGGATATACGCTCGAATGCAATCGGAAGTCGTGCAAGTGTTGTCACCTATCATGGAGTAAGCCATCACAATGTTCAATCCAGCACTTGAACTTGGAGCACTGGCCTGCAACTCTTGGAAGGTGGGGGCAATACCGTCTTGGTCCTTCACTGCGTCTCCCCGAAAAACCACTCCAGCTTTAATTTTCCGGTCATTGGGATGTTTCTCACAGACCCTTATTGAAACGACCACCATAAGAGAGCCAAAATGCACAGTGGAGCCAGAATACTTTTTCAAGACATCAGCTTTTGAAATGATTTCAATTTCATACTCCAGCCATGTACCACCTTCCACCATGTACCACCTTCCAACAAGCCATTCTTCTCAGAGTCTATGGCGGGGTGGGCTTCTGGTCGTCCCTTCCATTCATGGCGATCCAAGAGGCAGTGCACAGTGGTGACTTCCTTGCAACGTACCTCGTACATGACAACGTCACTGGGCATGCATGGATTACCAAGCACATGGAACGATGTGAGTATGACAAACGCCCCCATCACAAGAGCTGCCGATGGGCCTGGAACTCAGCTCGCAATCCACTGCAAGCCCTGCGAGCTCTTCCGCAAGACGAAAGCATTGACGCTACCATTGCGCCAGCAGAGCCTGTTGGGACTAACTTCTTCGACACTTTGAAGCCGCTTCAAAAATTCAACGCCTCTTGTTGGAATGGAATTTTGTCGTCGCACAGCGCATGCTACAGCCCAGCTGCGCCGCCTTCGGACGGCCAACTCATGTGGACCGGACCATTCTCAAGGACCACGCGAAAATTGATCTGGCAACTCCGAGGCAGCCACTTCCAAAACCAAATCACGCCCATTCCCGCTGATGAAGGGTAGCATGATATTGAGCAGGATGGAAATGAGGCTGACGGTGAAGAGTTTGTGGGTAGCGCCTCTTCGGATGCTTTGAAGTAGGTAACATTCAGAACAAATGCAACAAATTGCAGCAGGCTTGCGGCCTCCAAGATGGGTTCCCATGCCTTCCAGATGGCGCAGCCTTCACCTGGCCGAACTGTAGCATGCCTGCGTGGAAACAACGAGGACCATAGAGATGGTTGAATTTATCAAGCTCGGAAGGCCCGATGCTTGTGAGCGTGAGCTGGCCCATCTTCCAAAAAAAATCATCGCCCTTGCAGCAGGCCCAGCGAACTCCACAGTCAATGCGATGTAATCTTTGTGCAGTTCATGTTGATTTGTTTGTGTTTGTACAATTATTGTTTTCCTGTCTTGCGCAGTTAAGCGTTGCAAGTAAAGTTTGAAAACTTTTTGTGACATTCGCACAGGCTGAGGCTGGTTGAACTTTTAAGCTTGTCGTGTGCCTTGAGTTCTGCTGGATAGCTACCTTATGAATTGCCAATGGGATGTCGCTCATTCGGCATTTGAACATAATTGTGTCTCTGCATGGTTTGAAAGCCGCCTACATGCCGCAGGGCAGCATGAGGTTCGGAGGTGTAGTTGGATGTCAGAAACAACACGCAGAGGCATAAGCATGCTGCACCCCAAGGACATCCCGTAAGTTCATGAGGCATGGACACTTTTCACCACCTGTCCGATAGTGGCGCGGCCTTTGAAAAGCAGCCCAGCTTACATGGGGCTGGGCAATGAATGGGTGACAGCCCTGTCGATTGAGGTTTGGCATCGTTAACCATGGACGGCCTGATGTCAGGACGTTGTTGCAAGGGATGTTGCGATCACGAAGACGTCACGAAGAACCTGATCTTCGAAGCACAGACGTCGATGGTTGCCTTCTTTCAGCTGCAGGCGGACCTAACGGTGGACCCAAGTGCCAGGCGTACGCGAACGGCGGAAAAGCTTCAAGCACCTCCTCTTCCATCATTTTTGGCTTCACTCCCGAAGCTCGCATCAGCGAAAAAGAGTAAACATCTGCAGCCTTGCTGTCTGGGATGGTTTTCCCAAAATCATGGCGATGTCCGGGACGGAGCGTGGGGGCCCAACTCGTTTATGAGCTTCCTTACTGCTCTCCTGAACGGCTGGCCCCCTAGCAAGCATCGTTTTGAAGGAAGCTGCAACCTGGTCTGTAAGCTTCCCCTATGGATGCAGATCAGTTTTCCTCTTCCGGACCTTGGCAACTCCCTTTCTCTGATGTTGAGGGAGAAGCAATATTGGTCTCAGAATGGCTTCAACAACATGTCGCCACAAAAGCTGTGGGGTGTGATGGCCCAACGTGGACCTGCACCGATCATCGATCCCATACCGGGCACACCAAATCGATCCCATACCGGGCACACCAAAATTTTGTGGCTGGGATGCGCGGGCAGCCTTTCACCCTGTTACCTCTCTTTTCGTGAAGGCGCCGGCCCGAAATGTTCGCCAAGGTCGTCAAGGATGCCACGCGGTGCAATCCCCAGGGCTTATGGTCTAAGCCGCAGATGGGAGCCCAGGCAATGATCGAAATCTTGTGAATGCAAGTCCTTGCCTCCACAAACCCAAAGGCCCCCTGTCTCACCGTCAGCTGCAGCCTGGAAAGATTGGCCGCTCATGGCACCCCACCACCCGCTGGACAAAAAGAACCAACGCGTTCATCAAGCCGCTCTTGTGACAAGGACACCTGTATAGGCCAGGGTCTGTCAACAGAGGACCCAGAACAGCACCACATTAACGCCCGCCCCAAAGATGAAACTGAGGACATGCATAATACTTGCCCGCAAACTTCCTCCAGTTTTTTTTTGCCCCGGTGTCATCCAAATATCCAAGACACCTGTCAGGGGCCGCCCGGTGCATGCCGCACGCATCACGGACGCGCACTGTGCAATGATTTGTTCCAGCATGTAGCTGCCCCACTTGGGATGCAAAGCCACTTCTTTCTAAGATGGCCAACCAGCGTGCAAGAGCTTTGGTCCTGCACCTCGGCAGCATGTCTTTCCGTCACGTAGGGCTTGTCGAGGTTTGGCGAAGGTGGGTGCCCCCATCACACGTCGAAGACACCCACACTTCCAGCGCGCAAGTGCCCAGAAGTTGTTCTTGGCCGGGCAGCGCCCTGCAGATTGCCAAAGATCTCGGCATAGGCTCCCTCTATTCCCGCGGGGGTTTGGGTAAAGAAGCAAGGAGAGGAAGGCTTTGCTCGAACACCGCCCGCTGGAACAACTGCGTCGTCATATGAGTTTCCTGATGCCTCGACCAACTTATACTCCACATAGCTTAGTTCCATCGCTTTCTTATTAAGCACCAAAATCATATAGGATGCCTAAAAGGGGATGCTCCATCTTCCTGGGGGCTCATCACCCATGGTTTGTCACCGCAAATCTGCAGCATCACCTATGTTTCTCCTAACCCGCTGGTCAAGCCCGTTGAGCCCAGGAATGGGCTCCAACACAGAATCCTTGGCAGAAGCAGGCAGATGAGCACAGGATCTGATGAAGCGACGGGCGCAGAGCTCTCAACAGCAACCATCTGAGTTGCAGGACGGCGGCTATCACCAGTCCAGCACTTCGCCCGCTCCCTTCCAAACACTACACAGGCAACGTTTGCTCGCCGAGCTCCAACGTGTGGCATGGAAACAATTATACGGGGAAGACTGGCTTGTAAATAAAATTGCGGATGGCAAGCGTGTGAAACGCACAAAAAGGGGATCATGTTTGTTACAGGGGCATGGCTGTGCCGAGCAATGCGGCCAAAAGCATTCTACCATTCCAAAATTCCAAACGATGCTACATGACAGAGAAGTAGCTGAAGCTACCTTTCATGACCAGATTCCTTCGGGCAGCATTCCAGGGTGTTTCCATTTTGCTGAACATAGCAAGTGGTGACTGTGCCGCGCGAAGGGAAACCGCACTACTGGGTATTCCGGGTACATCCACATTTTGCCGTTTAACTGGTGGATTTGTATCCCACTGCATTGTCAAAGCACTGGGAAGACGACAGGAAGATGATGCGCCCTGTTCGTTTAAGTCAAGCTGCGAAACGGCATGCTTGCCCATACCCGGTACTTGGCAACTCCTTGCAAGAAAGGATCCTGCACAACAAAAGTGACAACTGACAACCCTAAATCGTTGCATCAGCAGAAACTGCCATGAGCTTCTGACAAATTCTTATCTTCTGTCACGAAAGGCCTGTAATGTCTCATCTTGCTACCTTCAAGCTTGCTCCAGCGCGAAACCCGAGCGAAAATCCCCTGTGAACAGAAGTTGGAAATTGGACATGGTCCTCTGACGCGGTCAGTTTCAGTGTCACACGTCCCGCTCCAGCCATGCCAACAAACCTGAACCAACGATTCAGACACGCAACGGGTGCCCATACAAAAGCGACTTGCCCACTGCTGTGAGACATTGCTCGCAAATTCAATTCAAAACCGCGCCATCTACAACAATGATGGTCTCTTTGGAACGCGATGAGGACCAATATCCAAAAAACATGCAGCCAGGTGGCAGCACCAGGATTCCAATGAAATTCCTCAGATTCAGCGGGAGAAAAACAAAGGGACCCGCGAAATCTAAATTGGGCGGCGTGACATCTTGCGCCGGGCTGCGTGAAGTCCATCAGCTCAGGCGACCATCTTGACTCACCCAGAGCTGAACCCAGCAATGAACCTATCACAAAGCAAAGGGCCGCCAGCGTTCCTGTACAGCACCTTGGTGCAAGAACTTGTCGACAACTGAGACAAGGCTGAAAAGTCTCTTCTGCAAACCTGGATGCTGATGCTATGGGTCACGCGCGCATGAATGTTTGAATGAAGCATGCATCAACCCCACAAATTGGCAAGGCCCACGCGAAATTGCACATATCCTGACAAAGGTCTGGCTGCAAGCGTCTCCACAGGCAAAAGCTGGCAGGTACAAACCCCAATTGCCTATGCAAAGCACAAGTCCTGCGCCACAACTGGCCACTCTGCCCCCCGTCATGAAGTGTTGGCCTGCTAGCCTGGCAAGGAAGTCCGGAAACCGAAGCGCTGCAGATCCAAAAAAACAGTGAAACTCAAATTCAAAATGAATTAGATTAACTTTTCCCGAGAGCTCCCGCGAATGGTTTTCCCAAGAACTGCTGCCAAAGTCAACTTTACTTCATCTACACAACATCTCCTACTTGCTTTCCATCACGTACATCATCTACATCAACTTCATCTGCATCACATATGCCGTTTATATCTCCTACATCTCTCCTGTATCCCTTACATCACTTACATCATCTACATCAACTTCATCTACATCACATACGCCATCTACATCATCTACAGCAACTTCATGTGCATCACATACACCATCTGCATCACTAACACAAGCTACAGGTGCTCATCGTGTACATGTGCCCTGCAAAACTCTTACAATGTCATTTACAGCGCGCCGGGTTCTTACACAGGAGTTGTAACACAGGAATTGCTACACAGGAGTTGTTATACAGGAGTTGTTACAAAGGAGTTGTTACACAGGAGTGCACAGGTGCATCTGAACGCCTACAAAACTCCCACAGGTACTTCTCAAGCGCTTCTAAATTTCTCTTTTTTGGCGGAAGGGGCAGCCAGGCTTCGTCCACCGAAACGTGACTCTCTGTGGAGATCGTCGGACTCTCGGACGCATAAACGTGTGGTGAAATGCCTTTTTTTTTGGTGCTGGAGCAACCCTCTGCGGAGATCGTGGAATTTCAAACTCGCAATTTCACCTCAGTTTTTGGCATGCAGCCATTATTTCCTGCGAACAGGTTGCAACTAAAATTTCACAACTGCGTTGTTACACCAATTTTGGCCATGTACGCATGACGCGGCAAAATCGCAATTTTGAATCAGTTTTGCAGTTCAACTTTCAGGCGGTGCTAAAGGGTTGCATCTGACGTTTTAAAATCGCAACTTTAAACCACTTGCTGGCGTTCGACCTTCATGTCGCGCGAAAGGGTTGCAGCTGACGTTTCAAAATTGCAATCTCACACCGGTTTTAAAACATGCGCGTTTGATGTTGTAAAGTCGCGATCTTACACCAGGTTTTGCCGTTTGACCTTCATTTCGTGCGAAGAGGTTGCATTTGAAGTTTTGAAATTGCAAGTTTACACCAGATTCAGGCCATCGACCTTCATGTCGCGCGAAATGGCGATGCCGTGGACTACAAACGTCGACTTTCGCCACGCGTTTGCGTGTCCGACGCGCGCGATCTCCGCAGAGGGCTGCGTCAGACGCAGCCTTTGCACGCGAAATCATGGTCCAACTGCAAAAGCTGAGGTAAAATTGCGATTTTGAAATGTCAGATGGACCTTTCTGACAATATGGTGGTTGAACGCAAAAACCTTGTGTAAAATTGCGACTCGTCAGAAGCAGCCCCTTCGCACGAAACGATGGTCGACTGTCAAAAACTGAGGTAAAATTGCGATGTCAGATGCGCCCTTTCGCGCGACATGATGGCCCAACAGCAGAAACTGAGGTTAAGTTCCAAGTTTGCAGCGTCACACAGCTGCTTTGTGGCAAGGCTTGTCTGTGTAAAAGCCTCTCTGTGTAAAAGCTTCCTTATGTGTGAAAGCATGTGTCCTGTCTTGCAGTCAGGATGCGACATGCCTTGCTTCTTGACACTGTATTCAAACGTCACAAATCGCGAGTCGCTCTTCTCATCCCAGTCATCTGAATAGACGGCGCAGGGGTTTACAGAAACATATATCATGGAATCATTTCATTATCATTTACTTGGCATTCATTAGTGATCATGCATCAACAACATCATTCATCATTTTTCATGTTTCATCATCATTCATCATCCGTCATCTTCATATCTTCTTTTCCATCCTCTTTTGATCTACTCCCTCCTGCCCTTCTTTCAGTTGAAAAGGATCGAAAACGATGCAGCCGCAAAAAGTGCAAATAAATTGCTGATTACGCAACGACCGGACCATGCTGGGAAGACTGGGGAAATTTCCGATATGTCGCCAAGCTCCAGGTCTGCTGACGCTCGGTCTTCTGCGGCTGGCTGCCTGCACGGAAGGCAAGGCAAGTGAAAACGATGCTTCAGGAGGAAATTTATTTTTGAAAATACACGAGACGTCTGCGGACCTTGTATCATCTGCATCTGCCGGCCGCGCGACCTCAGCATTGCAGGCACTGTGGCTTTTTATTTGTCTGCGCCTCCTTCTGCACAGCCTCCATGAACAGAATTGGACAGGCTTCGGCCTGTTTTGTTCTGCCTTTCAAGCTATCAAGTGGCAAGAGGAAGCGCTGCTCAGCTTTAGTCCCTGTAGCCTTTAGTGGGGAAGGTCGCCTATTGACTGCTTAGTATATGTGCGATGCGTCTTTCCGCGCTAAGGCATCTGCAGCCATCTTCCCACACAAGCGCGGGTGTGACACTTCTTTGGTGTTCCATATTGCGGCCAAAATGACACGTTCAGTTGCTGACTCAACGTATGCAAACCACCAAGCACCCCAACACCACCACACCCTGTGATTCAAACCGATTCAATGCGTGCAATGGCAAAAACAAATTCCGAAAATGTCCTGCGTAGAGCTGCTGGGCCATTTCCTTGTCATCTCACTAGAAAGCTGGAGCTCACATGAACTGACCAATAAAATGGAGAACACGCTGGCCTCTGTTCTCGGTGCTCTATCTGCTCTCCCTCCATGTCCTGGAAGCACTACACATTATCCAAAATCTTCCATATTCTTTCCTTGATTGAGAGACCCTCCCACACTGAAATTATGGCAACAGTGTTCCAGTCCCCCGCATTTTTGACCACACTGGGTGATGGAAACGCTCAAAATGTTCAATCTCGGCTCAGTGCAACCATCAGCCGTTTAGCCACGCAACACCGCGCTGAAAATCATGAATCATGAATATTCGCTAAAGATGCTTTGACCTGCTTGAACCTGACAATGCTTTCATGGCTGCCCCCAACATGCCGGACACAACGGGGGTAAATTTTGTGGAAAGAGAAGCAACATGCCCATATTTGCACCTATATAAGACCACATACAATGAGTATTCGAAGCTCTGACCGCCTCCGGCCAACCTCTGAATGCGGCCGCTTCAGAAAGCTTGCTTGCGCAACCTTGCTTGCAGACATTGCCCAAAGATGGTAAAGCGGGATATCTGTGTTTGATCTTTTGCTCTGGAATCAAACATTGGCTGCGCAAGCTGGTCTGGGGCATTTCCCCCCTAAAAGGCATTGATGTGCAAGCGGCGCTTTCTTGGTGAAAGACAACGAGGCAACGAAGCGATGGGGGGACACACAGTATCACCGACGTGTCACAGATGTGCGACAGCTTGGTCACAGACATGTCACGGATGCGTCGCAGATTTGGCAGCGACAATGATGGGTCACAGATATCACAGATGTGTCACAGATACATCCCAGATATGTCACATGCAGAATGTCAAACATCTGTCGCACAGATCTGGCAGATAGGTCACAAATCGGTATGTGACACTTGTGTGGCAGACGTGTCGCGGATGCAATGCAGACATGTCGTAGATGTGTCACAGATGCGTCACAGATATGTCTAATTGTGCCACAAATATATCAAAGATCTGTCCCACATGTGTGAGAAATTGGCCACAAACGATCACAGATGCGTTGCAAATATGTCACAGATGTGTCACAGATATAACACAGACGCGTCAAACAAAATGTCACACGTGTGCGGCAATCTAAAGTTACTTTCGGAGTTTCCAAGAGACTTATATAGTAAGAAACGATTGCAAAAGCAAACTTCAAAACTCAGGCTTTATATGGGTTTCAGCAGCCCATCAACACCAGCGGCTCTGCACAAATCAAACCTACCAGATTCTGTGTCTTTTTGCCAGGTGGGGTTGTTCATGGTGTCAATCATCTTGGAGATGGCGACTCGGGGCGGTGTAAAGGAAACTCAGGCGGCTGACGCTACCTTTCGGAAGGTTTTTATCTTAATTTATGCATTTCTTTACCAGTTAAGGAACATATCATGGATATAGGGATACAACAAAGGAATCCAAAATAGAGATGTTTCATCAATCAGCCAATGATAGTATACAATAGTGGCTTCTGAGACCCGCGGAATATTGTTCAGTTTCAATCTTTGTACTTACTCCACTATCCTCCAAACACAACAATCGCAAATTCATCCGCTCAAATCAATTCCAGAATCACTTGGCCTACTTCAGCGATAAATAGCAGTTAAACAGCACCATGTACTTGTAGGGACGAAGCACACAGCTCACAATTCTTCCCCACAACTTTGTGTGGGGTTCTTGTTTTTGATTCTGTATCCCGAGCCTCCTCCTCCGCCTCCTCCTCCGCCTCCTCCGTCCGCCCGCCTCCGCCTAACATCTCTCACATACAATAACTTCACACACACAAACTTAACACAATTTTCTCACATACCATCTGTCACATACATAACTTCACACACAACTTTGTCACATAGCATCTTTCACATACAATAACTTCACACACACAAACTTAACACACAACTTTGTCACATACCATCTGTCACATACATAAACTTAACACACAACTTTGCCACATACCATCTGTCACATACATAACTTCACACACACCTTCGTCACATACCATCTTACACATTGTCACATAATGTCACAACTTTGTCACTACCATCTCTCACATACAATAACGCATTGTCACACACCATCACAACTTTGTCACTAACATCTCTCACATACAATAACTTCACACACACACAAACTTAACACACAACTTTGTCACATACCATCTTCACACACACACAAACTTAACACATAACTTCGTCATTGTAACATACCATCTTACACATTGTCACATACCATCTTTCACACCGGCACTTTGCGTGGCAGGCGTGGCACGGCGTGGCACTTGGTGACATCGACGTGCGTTTCACGTGGCAGGCGTGGCGCAATCTCACATCCACCTTCGTCTTGCGTGGCAGGCGTGGCACTTATGGCACTGGGTGGCGCGCTTGGGCTGGTTTTAGGCGCCCGTGACGCCGCGGCACTTTGCGTGGCAGGCGTGGC
>Ga0126342_10016393_pt1 | contig 12914 bp, 12 predicted proteins | sample Cyp1metagenome_FD_92528 | JGI IMG/M metagenome (GOLD analysis project Ga0126342, IMG submission 92528) | Coral microbial communities from Lord Howe Island, Old Settlement Bay, Australia - Cyphastrea 1 metagenome | ecosystem: Host-associated > Invertebrates > Cnidaria > Coral ... | reverse complement strand
GTTCAAGTTAGACGGGGCAAAAATCCGCGCCAAGGGAAAGTCTAGACAAAGACAAAAGACTAAACAAACAGTACAACTACGAACAAGCAAGATCCACAAGACACGCCGGCAGGCCGGCGGATTATTCCATATATAACCACTAATATAACATAATATAACCATATAACCACTATTAAAATCCCATCATATAACCATATATAACCACTATTATAACCATATAACTAGTATTATATTGGGATTTTCTATCACCATCCACGGTGGCACGGTGGCACGGTGGCCCGGCGGCACGGACCCGAGGTCGAAGCTTTACACCCACCCGAAGTCAGTGGGGCAAGGTCTGCGGACGGACTGGTGCCCTGGGGCCCTGGGGAAAAGCCCCTTTACCGAATGAAAACATATTAATCGCCAATTGGACAATCACAGTTTTTCATAGATAAATTTTCATAGGTAAATCATGGTAAATCAAATTCAATCATCGAACTAAATGAGAGTTTTTCATAGCTATGTTGAATTACCATAGGGTAACCAATAAAAACGAGGTTTTATTAACCAACACAATTTGGGTTTGAGATGTTTGAAGCAAGACACATGGCGGCTTCAACAACCCCACTTGCTCTCTTCATTCAGAAGTCTTTTCTGGGGATTTCGCAATCATTGGGGGTTTCAACCATCACAGATATGAGGACATTGATGGTTAGTACCTCGATTAGGCCTACGTTTTGGCTCGCTTAGGTCTACGTCACAGACACATGATGATATTTGCAAATTATGGCAAGGTGGTGCCCCCAAGATAGCTAAGTTGGTTTATAACTCCAATAACTATGGTTTATAGGTGATATATCGATAGTTAATGGGGTTTATAAACCAATTTATAACTAGGGGGCACCACATTGGGTTGGTTGATGATCATGGGGGTAGTGCCATGGTGATTTTCATCATTATACTGCAGAAAAAAATGTTCCAATTGCTTGCAGACATTGCTCACTTGAGCAAAACTGGGGCTGATATGGGTGTAATCAACGAAATCATGAAATTCCTATTAAGAGCCATGAAAAACAATGACAGTGTCATTAAAACCTACCAGAATGAAAGAAATTGCAATTAAAACCCATGAAAGTGAATGAAGTTGCCGTGAAAACCCACTAAAATACATGAAACTGTCACTGAAACCCATTGAAATTCATGAGCTTGCCATATTAAAACATATTAAAACCCTTGAAAAATCATGAAAAAACATGAAAATGGTAAAAACCCATGAAGAACTCCAATTTTCCGCACCTTTTTATTTTCGTCATTTTCGACTCGGGACCCACTTTTTGTCGGTTCGCCTCAGCACTCGGTACCAGGCGGGGCACAGCGCAGTGGCCCTAGCGGCCGTGGTAGATGTCACGTTTCTTGGATCGCGTGAGGATCGCCGTGGATTGTGTGGAAATATCATGGACTATTCATGGTGAATATTTTGAACATGACTGGTAAATGATGGTTTCCATTAAGTGATTAACATGGTGATTAACCATATTAGAATCTGGTTGGTGGTATATTAATGGTGAATGAACCATCAATATCCATTTTGATATCATGGACTTAATATGACTATTCATGGTGAATATTAAACATGACTGGTTGGTGGTAATGATGGTTAATCATGGTTAATCATTGTTAATAATTATCTGGTTGGTGGTTTCAAAATGTTTCAAACATGAATTTTATTTTCCATTTCATATATGGGATGTCATCCTTCCCATTGACGAACTCATATTTTTCAAGATGGTTAAGTCACCACCAACCAGTAATGGAATTAATGGTGATCCGATGGTGATTTGATGGGGGTAATCAAGAACCATGGACTTAGGATTGATTTTCCCATGACCAAAATAGGAGATACAGAGATATCATGGGAATATGATGGGATGTAATGGAATTAAAATGTTGATTTGATTAGTGAAACCATCATGGTAAGGTGGTGCTGATTTCTGGTGATTTAATGGTGGGAATTGTTGGACGTATTATGTACATACTCATGGGGATTATCAGTAAGAACTACCCTCTGGTAATTTGTTACAGTTCGCTATTGAAAATGGCCATAGAAATAGTTGATTTACCCATAGCATGGTGATTTTCCATAGTTATGTTTGTCTACCAGAGGGCAATTTGAGATTAACAAAAAAATGCCATTTTCCCATGACCAAAATCACCATTTTGTTCATTTTTATAGGTACAAACCAATCCCAAATGGCAGGTTTATGGCAGGTTGCCCATATGAACAAAAAGACATATGTATGGTGATTGGTGGAAATATTTTACGGACTATCGGTAATATACCTCTTTAATGGGATATGTTTATTAAATTAATGGAATACACATTCATTTCATGGTTGAGTGAACTTATTATCATCAATATCTATGAAAGAACGTTGATATTAATAGGGGAATGGGCATGCTAGTGGGCATGTAATGAATGGAAATATAACTGAATAGTACGGACTTTTAAAGAGAGATTGAATCTTATGGAATATATTTTGGTTTCATGGAAATATGATAAGATAAGAGTGGTGATTGAAGGGTTATTGAATGATGATTGAATGATGGGTTGATGAACATTATGATGAACATACTGATGTGGATAATGAGTGATAAATAGCAAGCATAAAGCTAGAGTGGAAATATATTGGACTATAATTTGATATCAATAGGATACTAATGGAATACTGGTTAAGTTCCCCTCCCCTGTCATCAAACACCGCTGGGAAATCCCCGAACTAGATAGAGGTCTCTAGCTGGGAAAATTATCTATAAACTACCCGCTGGTAAACTAACATAGCTATTGAAAATCATCATTTTTAAGAACGGTAAACCATCTATAAATGGGCCATTTTCCATGGCTATGTTAGATAACCAGAGGGTATAAATGGTGGATTTTCCATTACCATTGATTTCCAGATGGTGTAAAGAGGTTTTTTGAACGGGAAAGAATGGAAGAAATCAGCGGAAGAATGCATGAGTTGGCATGAAAAAAGTCCACAATCCATGCGGGTTTCACCAGAAAAAAAATTCTGGATATGGGATATCCAGTGATATCCATGACATATTGGGACATAAATGTCCCTGTTTTGACGCTACAATCATTTACTTGACATAAACAGTTGTTCCAGTAGATTTGTTGAATGGAATGACCACGATTGGAAGATGATCCTGGAATTTCTCCACGGTCTTTCCATGTTTTTTCCACGTTTTTTCCATGGCTTTTTCCATGGATTTCCTGAGTTTCGAAGGGTGAAGTCTCTGAACCAACTTCAGGACAGCCGAAGAGCTGGATGAGGCGCATGTCGCCATGATGCATGGCATGATGGGAAGCAAAGATCAATAACTTATGATTGATAATTTGGGAATAACCAGGAATCGTTGAATAACCATGATGGCATTAAATGACTGTTATTCCGATTAATAAATGAGAACATTGTTCATATTGATTGGAATAATAATTGATGGGAATATCTATGGGATATTCCGAAGCTCGATGTGGTCTTCACGATGCTTTAAACATTGTTATACCCAATTTACATCAATTTACCGGTCTGTGATGCTTTGTTATGGACATATCATAGGTGAACATGGGTGATTTCTGAAAATTATGATGGGACAACATGGTGATTTCATGAGAGTTTTCGTGATACAATGATGGGGCCTTAGACGATGGAAATACAATGGACTCATGGTGATTTGACGGGGACCAACGGATAAAGGCCAGTGATCTAACCTAAAAAAACTTTGTGAAAACGAGTGGTGATTTAATGGTTTTTTTTTAAGCCATCAAATGATTCAACTGATCATCTTTACCATATCATGGGATGAGAACATGGGATGAGAAAATGGGAAGATCATCTGAAAAAAAGGTAGGATTATCTTAAGCAACATCATGGGGGATTTGAGATCACCAGTCATCACCAGTCTGATTGGATCGGAGTTTCTCCATGTTTCTCGCCGCTCTAAGCAGAAGGCGTAAGCAAGCTTTGGCGTAGCCAAAATGAATCCCAAAAAATGATATGACATAGGGAGTGAAGGTTTTCAGAATGGCTCATTTGTCATGAATTGAAATCTTGGGCTGTGGAACAGACTCATCCGGTGGCTTAGCTGCTTCGCCGAATCATCGTTCTGAACGGGAGATTCATCCCCGAAAAGTATGGGAGTTATCGGCGAACGTGGCAAGCTGTCTGAAGGGTTTTAAGGTTCCTACTTTTATGGTGAATCAATAATGGTAATATATTGGTAATCATAATTATGCCGTTTGAAATTGCCATAAATTTGGTGGAATTCCCCTTATTTGCAGACACATCCATGTCAAATTGTTTGCAGTGAGTTGTGTATCCCATCATATCTCCATTATACTGTTTAATCTCATCTAATTGATTGTATTTTTCCTCATCACCAGATGGTTAGTCTTTCATTCCCAGAGGTTGAACTTCCCCAGTTTTAGACACACCCATCCATTATATGATTGGTATTCATTGGTTGTATATTCCATGAAATATCACATTCAACCAGGCTGGTAGATGGTTTCTCCCATGAGAATCCCTAACATTTTCGTGACCGTGGAAATCATACCATCCTCATAGAATTGGATGATGGGAAAATTGGAACCGGAAAGCCCTATATTTGATGGTAAAAAAACCATGGGAAAATCCGGTTTTCAGATTTTCCCAACACAACCAATCCAGTGACATCCACAGTTTCCGGCATGTTCATGTTTACTAAAGCATGTCACATGCAACACCATGCAACTGTACAGTGGGCTGTTCAAGCTCTCACACGGGCTTTACTACCATAGGAATCCAGGAACCTGCTCTGTGACAGAATGTTAAAATCACCCTCAATTGTTGGTTACACCCATGTTATACCCCTATAAAGCCGCGCCATTCAAGCACCATAAATCGCCACCATTTCCGTTTCGGCTTCGTTCGTTCATTTTCCAAGACCCAACTCGTTGTTTAACGAAGGCGATTGCGAAGACTGCCCAAGAGGACGAAAAACATTTTGGGACGATCCATGGTAAAACAACCGTAGCCATGGAAAATCCCAACCATAAATGGAGGTTTATAGCTGGGAAGATCATCTATTTCTATGGGCCATTTTCCATGGCTATGTTAAATAACCAGAGGGTATGTATATAGATGGTTTACCATGGAAAATGGTCCATAGAAATAGATGGTTTACCGTTCTAAAAAATGGTGGATCTTTCCATGGCTATGTTCAATAACCAGAGAGTATATGTAGTTTACATACTCATAAACATGTGTATATATATAAACATTGTTGTTTTACTCAAATGAGTTATTATTGTTTTACTATGGACTTCATGGGTCTAATGGGTGAAAAACATGGTAGTAATGTTGGTATATTGATAAGATCCACCATTCCCAATTTCACCATAAATTGATATAGGTGGTTTGTACAAACCATTCCCAGTCATGGGTGGTAAAAATGGCATTGTTTTGCCACCATTCGTGGAAGAATCAACTCAAAGCCTTTCTAGAATTTTGAGTTTTTAGAATGCCAAATTCTATGCATTTGTGTTTATAGGTTTTTACCTAGGTGCCCCCAACGTCCTATTTTGCCGAAATCACCTCAACGGTTTCAGTACTCAAAGGCGACCTGTTTTACTGTTCGAAATGAAGTTTCGCCACTGGTAGCCTCTGGATTTATCCATCCAGGATTGAGATCAGGATTTCAAGAGAGCCTATTCATGTCCATTGTTAATCCATTGTTAGTCTAGAATAGTATAATACTATAGTTAATCTCTAGATTGCTCTAGTACATTATGTTAACAATCAACATTCCATTGTGTTCCTCCATTGTCAATTGTGCCATGGTAAATCTTTGTGAATCAGAAACCTCGGCCTTTGTTCAATCGGCCACAGCTGTTTTTTCCGCAGGAGCCCAATGTGTTGATCGTGGGCTACTCTACCACTTGGTCCCTGGGCACATTTTTTCGGCACCGAGAAAAATGGGGCTGTGAAACACCAATCATTTTAGGCACTTACCCAACCTGGTTATGTCAACAGTTTGCGAACTGGAAAATATCCATTGAAATAGTGAGTTTTCCCATTAAAAATGGTGATGTTCTATAGTTATGTAAACGTTTACCAGAGGGTAACATCAGGTAAATTAACAATCACCAAGTACCAACCATTCAACCAAGTCAAGTGTTTTAAGATATCTTAAGATGTCCCCTCCAAACCCCGGGTTTGCCTACACGAGAAAACAACACATCCAACAATTTTGATATACTTATCACCAGATGAATCAAAACACTGGCTATACTGGCAGTGATTTTGACATAAAAAGTTTTCAAGATTTCATGGACTTTTAGGGTCATTAAAGGGTCATTAAATCCAATGATGAACCAAAATCAGTCCATGATTGGTTGCAGTCCCCATCATCCAATAATCAGCCGCTTCAGTCCTTTTATCCACTGATCAGAAAAACCACGAATGAACTGCCACAGATCCCACTTAAAACCAGGCAATTGTCATACCTACCAAATCATTAACAACCTAAATCATTACCAACATTAACCAATTTTGTCATGAACCAATTCTGAAATGTTTTTGCTGATGATAAAAACAATCGTAACATGCACCATTTGTCGTTGGTGCAACCTCTCATCAAGCTACAGGTTTTAACACCAGTCATTAACCACCCACTCACCAACCACTCAATATCCCAATGTTTGCTAGTGAAATCATCGTTGAACCATGTTGAACCCCTATGAAATCATGGTCAAACCTTATATCAACTACTATTTCTAGACAGAGAGTTTGCATTTGTTGGTGAAATCCCATTAACCCCCCATGAAATCCCATTAAAAAACACATAAAATCGGATGAACCAATCACTCACCATGAAATTAATCATTACATCCCATGTCCCATTTCCCATCCACCATTTTTTACCAGTTTTTACTCCCCCATCCACCAATGGCTCTTAACAAACCCTCGCGCCTCGCGCCTCGAGGTGTGGTCCTTGCAAACTCATGGATCCCAAGGCGCAGTTGAGAGCGACGCCACGGTAGACGAATGGTATTCGAATGGCATCTGTGGGGAAATGATTATTGATACCCTCTGGTTATGACTAACAGTTTGCCATGGAAAGATCCACCATTTTTAAGAACGGTAAACCATCTATTTCGATTAGGGCCTATTTCTATGGGCCATGGCTTCCATGGCGAACTGTTAAATAACCAGATGGTATGTGTTATTGATATGTGTTAAAAATATCTTAAGACACTTAACTTGATTGATGGTTGCTTGGTTATTGGAAATCAATGGTAATGGTTTTTTCCATTGATACCCTCTGGTAAATTAACATAGCCATGGAAACCATGGCCTATTTATGGATGGTTTACCGTTCTTAATAGCATGATGATTTTCCATGGCGAATTGTTAAATAACCAGATGATATGTGTTATTGATATAATTATTATATTGATTGTATATGCAAACATATTACTAAAACGTCTTATATTGATTTTTTAGTGATATGTTTTATATTGATATGTTTTATTTATACTTTAACAGTTAAAACAATATTGTTATTATTATTAATCATTATTATTATTGTAATTAGTATTATTATTATTATATATATATAAATATGTTATTTCATTTATGTGTTTAATTGATTGGTGATTATTGTTATTATATGTATAGTTATTATTGATAATATGATTATTGTGGTATAACTAGGAACAATGGCATCACATGATGATTACATGGTATTTTTTATTTTATAACTTCAATAAGTAAGATTAAGTTATGTTTTTCCTTTTTAATGGGTGGTAATATATTCATATGATGATATGATGATTTAAAATGGCGTCATAATGCCCGGTTGTCACTATGATTCATCGGTGATGAAATGCAAAGATTTTGGAGGCGTGGGTTCATTGGTCATCAAAAAGGGATTTGGATACGACCTACCCTCTGGTAAACATACAAAAAGCTATTGAAAATAGTCATTTATAGTGGATTTTCCCATTAAAAATGGTGATTTTCTATAGCTATGTTAAATTACCAGAGGGTAGCTTATTGTCACATTCAACCAGTAACACTGTGGATGGTTGCAATTCAAAGCTGGTAGATGGTTTCTCCCATGAGAATCCCTCACATGTTTAAGTGACAATGGAAATCATACCATCCTCATAGAATTGGATGATTGGAAAATTGGAACCGGAAACCTCAACCAATTTGATGATAAAAATTTCCCCATGGGAAAATCCCGGTTTTTAGATTTTCCCTTAACCAATCCAATGTTGGGGATTACCTTAAGCGGTCGTAGCCATGATCCTGCCAGGACTGGGATACCAGGGGATACCAGTTACCATGGCAGATGGCAGCTGAAATGGTGGACTAGTGGCTGGGGTTAAAAAATGGGAGATTGTGGATGACTTTTTTGGATGTATCACCTTCAGAATGGCTGAAATGGCGGAAACTTTTTCACCAGAATTATGTTCCTCGTATGAATGGATGAGTTCCCATTGGATCAGAGGATAGAACTCGCAGAGGTTCTGGAAGAAAATCTTTGCATTGCAGGTCAAAGAGCTCAGTGAAATGTTCGAAGGAAAGGCGTCTTTCCTCAAGGCTCGTGGGCCTTAAACAACTGGCTGCGATAAACAACTACATGGGGATGCTGTTTTTGAACTTTATAACAGCCATAAAAGTGCTGACTTGAGGATGGTTTAGGGTTTAGGGTGGGTTTACCACATTACACCCAATAGTCATGCCATTCCTATAGATTTGCTAACAGAGGTTTAGGTCGACCAAAACCATCCTAAACCTCTATATAATTGTCAATTATATTCATATGAACCACTAAGAGACATCTCTACTAACTATTTATTGAATATATACATATACTGGTTGGTGGTTTGGAACATTTGTTTCCATAATATATGGGATAATCATCCCAACTGACTTTCATATTTTTCAGAGGGGTTAAAACCACCAACCAGAAATGTTCTTGAGATGTCTTCGACCCCATTTTTCACGGCCGCGGGGCCATCTTCACGTCGCTTCGTCGCTGAGGGTGCTGCCGTTGGGACGTGTCAGCTTTCGACGATCCATCTGGGTACTTAGTAAACCCAAATCAAAAGTATCCATTTGGATTTAATAAGTATCCAGATGGATACTGTTGATATCCAGATAATACTTAGTATGACGATCCATCTGGATATTTTTTTTTGAAATATGTTAGTTTGTTCATACTAGCATAGGCTGTGCATACTAACAACATTATAACACTGTACAGAGAGTCTTTATTCATGGTGGTTCCCAAGTTCCCGAGGACTTTTTTATTCAAGTAGCCTAAATAGATCCAAATAGCTCTAAATAGCCGTGTTTCTTGGGGGTTGTATCAACCTCGAACATATCGGCCGCGGCCGTTTCGACATCTCAAGTCAAGGGGAATTCCAGCGGACGCATCTCAGCAGTCAAGGGTTGGTCTCAAGTGTTTCATGTTGGAAATCGCAACACAAGACCGGAAATCGCAATACCTTGCAATATGTTTCAACTACAGGTATGAATATATATATATGGTCCCGTGTCTCGTGTTCACCCGCCCCCTATGGTATGGGGGTTACCCCCCCCACCCCCCATTGCTAGTCACAGCATCATGGCAAGGATGATTTTGAAGAGGTCTTGCACCCTTTACTCAAGACATGGGTCCATTGAAACATATTTTGATTCACATGAATATAAAAATCACATCTATAGTTTCTACCTTATACGGCTGTGATCAAACATGCACATCTAAATTAATCATAGAGTACACAGCTTGCCTTCTTCGGTGCCAGTGACCATTAACAGTGGTCCAGCGGCCCTGTGGGGAAGTTTTCATTGATGATACTGCATCTAACTGCATCTGCTAAAGCATGAATTCAGCAAGTGCTGCAAGCACAAACCCCCACCCCCCCACACCCCAACCCCCGCACACTACATCCACAAGGGGGGGAGGGATACACACATATACAATATATATATATATATACACATTTATATTTACATACACACATACATGCATACATACATATTTATTTATATATGTAGAAATTTCCGAAAGTGGAGGTGCCAAATTCATCCATGTTCATATGATTTTCGACTATAAACCATCCATTTTGGGGTACCACCATGTTTGGAAATACCCATGTATAGGTATAGCTAGAGTGGTTATATCCAAACTTATAGGGCTAAGTTAGAGCTTTGATAAGAACTGGGGCGATATAACTTTAGGGTAAAGTTTTGACAATATCATGAAATATCCAAAACTGAGTTGTTTCATGTGTCAAATATTGAGAAACGGTTCGATTTTGGGGTGCCTTTTCAAGCACCCCAAAATGGTGGTTTCCACGTGTATGTGTGTGTGTGTTCAATCGTTAAAGAGTTAGCCGGTCATCAAATTCAAACATATTCAAACAGTAGTTAACCATTTGTCATGCTAGATACAGAATGGGAACTTCCGTTAGAACAAGCGAGTGGAACCATATTTGCTGGCCCATACCACCGAGCAAGTGGGTCACAACCCCATTAATAAGTAGGGCAAGTGGGGTTAGTCCAGTTATAGCAGGGGAATATAACCCCTCAATGACCATAGTCTATGTTTTTTTCGAAGCCCACCTTACTAACTGGGATGAACCACCAAGTGATGATGCATTAAAGAAACCACGCTTACCAACTCGGATGAAGCAAGTAATGGTGCATAGTTTTCTAAACCCTGGGATGAACCACCATGGCGCATATTTTCTTCGTATCAATAAATACCCACTTGCTTTTCCAATATAGCCCACTTACAGTCAATTACTTGCTAGGATGGCCAGCTATGATTTGTCACCAGGATTTATTTTTTCCACATTTTATTGTGCATACAAGCTTGTGCGTGCAACACTGGCACGGTGTCATGTCTCTTCTAGAAGGAAGTGCAGGGCTTTGCCAATCATGATTCAAGCTGACCAGGAACGCCGTGCCTGAAATGCCCATAGAAATTCATCATCAGCGCATCAAAGTTCATTCCGTGATGCCTAGAGTTGTTGATGATGTTGTCGTTTTTTCTTGTTTGGCATTGTTTGATTTTTGCGCAGCTTCTTTCTTTTACAGTAGCCGCCGGCGCCACCCATAAGCCTGACCGACAATCATGCTGTATGCCGTTGCATTCAGTTCTTCTTGGCCGATCCTGGCTGGGCTCTATGATTTGGTTACAACTCAATTTCTTTTCAGGGTCGTTGTGAGGGGCTCCTCAATTTGCAGTTTCGTGTGGCAATTCTTGACCCGCATTTGGCAAAACCGCAGGTGATGGGAGACAAGGACCCTGCATGTTTTTGTCTGGTTTGAACGGTGGGAAGCCATCGGCAGGGGCTTCAGCAACAGGTCCGAGTAGATCGATGTTCGAGGATGTTCGGGGCCCAAACAAGATTTCATAAATTGATAGACCGACACATCGACACACCATTTGACAGTAGGTAGTGAAACGTGTAGATTTTATATCTGTTTGAACTAAGCACTTCAAACATTGGTATTTTCCAATATGTCCAGCAATGCTCGGGCATCCTTTCTCTTCGATGCATCAACCGTGGACGGCATCAAATCAACAGTCTTATGAACATGGCCAGCACTGGGTTCCATGCTATACTTGTATAAACCTAGAACAAGAAATCCCGGACGCTTTCCGATCTCGTTTCTTCCCATAAATAGTGCCAGGGGAAAAGCAAAAATGCCGGACAAAAACAGAGTTCCATCTACGCTCTATTTGTTTCCTCCGTTGGCCCTGTCCAAAGTGGGCGTCAGGCTGCCGTGCGCGTAGTTCGGCAACAAATCATGCATGTGAGTTCCTTGTGCGAACTGGTTAAATCATTTCATTTTCAGACATTGTTCGGTTGGTTTAATTGATCGTTTTGCGTTGTTCATATTCCATGTGCCAAATTTGGGTCACACATGTTACCACTTTTGGGTCACCCTCCTCAGCATTTGGAAGGGCATTTTCTCCCGGACCATGGTTACCTTGAAACAGGATGCAGCTCGCATGCAGATCATGAAGCGAGAGCAAGTCAGAACTGTACCTCGACGCCCAGGGTTCAGTGGTTCGGGAAGGGCGCCCCTCAAGTGGGGCAACCCTCCACACGATGTGAACCATGGTTAAACACGTGTGTTAGATTTACTGATTTACCCGGATGTTCATCAACCAATAAAAACATCATAATTTTATTTATTTCAATATATATAACATATATTTATATATATGATATGCTTATATAATATATAATATATAGAATATAAATTTAAAATATAACATATATATATATATTTAATATAATATATTAATAAATAATAATAATAAACAAAATAATAATAATAACTTTACTTCGTGTGACCCCCACCATGACATTTATACATTTTCTTACTGGCAAATCTTCTGGCATTCTATCTGACACATCTTCTGGCATTCTATCTTGCATATCTTCTGGCATATGTTCTGGCATATCTTCTGGCATTCTATCTGGCATATCTTCTGACATTTTTTCTGACATTCTATCTGGCATATCTTCTGACATTTTTTCTGACATTCTATCTGGCATATCTTCTGACATTTTTTCTGGCATTCTATCTGGCATATCTTCTGACATTCTATCTGACATATCTTCTGACATTCTTTCTGGCATATCTTTTGACATTCTGTCTGGCATATCTTCTGACATTCTTTCTGGCATTCTATCTGGCATATCTTCTGACATTCTATCTGACATCTTGTCTGACATTCTTCCCGTTGAGGTCCGGCAGTGCCCACTGCGATCTGGAAGTCGCGGTTGAGGTCCGGCAGTGCCCACTGCGATCTGGAAGTCGCGGTTGAGGTCCGGCAGTGCCCACTGCGAT
>Ga0126342_10016392_pt1 | contig 12914 bp, 11 predicted proteins | sample Cyp1metagenome_FD_92528 | JGI IMG/M metagenome (GOLD analysis project Ga0126342, IMG submission 92528) | Coral microbial communities from Lord Howe Island, Old Settlement Bay, Australia - Cyphastrea 1 metagenome | ecosystem: Host-associated > Invertebrates > Cnidaria > Coral ... | reverse complement strand
TCCTGCGCGAGGAAAATAAGAACGCTGTCCGCATGCCATGCACTGAGATTGCCCGGCGCTATCAGCATTACTGGTACTACAGACAAAAGGGATAATCCAGAACAAGGATCAATTTGTTCACATTTTTGTTGGGCCTCCATGTAACAAATCAAAATTGATCTACCACCTGGGAAACTTCCCACCTACCAGTCTTTGGGAAACGTGAATTCATGGGGATTCGCCCTTACTATTGATCTATTGGTGCTTAATAAGCCCAAAACTCAAGCCCAACCAAATTATTTGGGGGCTTACCTTTCAGAAAGGTTCCAACAACAAAATGAAAAGGACACTGATTACGGGTTGTTTGAAAATATGGGAATGCAGAATGCGTCACCTTTGAATCCCTTATCAGCCTCATATATGATATACCTAATACATTCTGATACTAACTCAGGTTTTCTAGGGAGTGGGAACAGGTTATAAAACAATATAAACATTATATCACCATTTACCCTCTGGTAAATTAACATAGACCCTGAAAATCACATTTTTTTAGTGGAAACTAATCTTCCAACCCCGATGACTGCCAGGGTCTATGTTAATTTTCTGGAGGGTATATCCCATGAGCATTTTTCCGGGGTTTTGGGGATGATCATCTTCCAACTCACCAATGAAAAATTCCCGAGGCAGGACCGGTGACGACCCGACAGACCCGGGGGTACCGACCTTGGCGGCAAAATTTGGTGCAGAGGTCACCCCCAAAAAGATAGAAAAACATCGAAAAACCACGATATTTCAGTGGGTTTCTATAATATACCTTCTGGTAAATTAAGATAGACCCTGAAACTGACCAATTTATGGAAACTAGTCTTCCAACCCCTATCTGCCAGGGTCTATGTTAATTTACTGGAGGGTAACTCCCACTATTTATAGAGGTACAACCCATTTATATTATATAATATTATATATATGTATTATATAATATATATATATATATTATATTATATATATATTATATAATCTATATAATATATACCACTATTTATCCACTATATTTCTTTTGGGTTTCTATTAAATATGTATATTAATGATATTGATGTTTCGTTCATGGGAATTCCTGTCTCCAACAAAGGATACATCGGATCAATGAAGAATGGTCAGTTTACACATGAGATAACCCTCTGGTTATGACTAACATAGCCATGGAAGCCATGGCCCATAGAAATAGATGGTTTACCTATTAAACCATGGAAAATCCCAACCATAAATGGAGGTTTCTAGCTGGGAAAATCAACCATTTCCATGGCTATGTTAGTCATAACCAGAGGGTATATGGACTTGTTCTATTGCCAAGTTGGGTTACCGCATGGATTCGCATGGTAATCTTCAAAAGTCAAAGATGGCGAATTTCATCCATCTCATCCAAGTACCAAAATCGGCACAACCATGGTTTTCTTCGGATGTAAAGATACCATGGTTCCATGGAAACAAAACCATTTTTTAAAAATATTAACTATAGAATTGGTGGCTTATTTGCCTTTTTTTTTCCGCATTAAAGTGGTACTTAATCATCTTTTTATAGCGTTCTGCGTGTGTCAAATATTCAATGATTTGCCATGGAGGAACCCCAAAAATGGTTCCCATCCACTCCGCAGGTTGGAAGGGTTCAACCTGGTCAAAGATCCCCGAACAGCACTGTTGAAACGATATGGAAAAACGATGTTAAAAGGGAAAATGCTGGGAAAATGCTCTGAAAATGCTGATGAACACTGAGTAACCATTAAAGAAAACTGAGAGATAGCCTATTCTCGGACAAAGGCGTTCGATAGGTGGGATTCGAACATATCCGAACCATATGTTCAATATGTTGCTGGTAGGAAGACATGCCACGTGTTTCAACAAACCGTTGCCGCAGCTCCAAAGATCAAGCAGTGAAGGCATGCAAGAAATGGTTGTCAGCAAGATTAACCATCGGCTATGTAAGCAGCATATGGGGATGTAAGCAACATTTTTGGACTACGACTTGGCATACTTGAATGGTTTAGCGGTCCAGAAGAGATGATAATGATATATTAATGATATAATGGTTCCAATATGTTCCAACATGTCCGGTTTTGCTGCTGATTGCCATTCCAGTATGTTGTTGCTAAATCCTCCGGTTTCGACCTATCCTCACCTGGGACCTCCAAAAAAACTCGCAGGACATAGGAAATTCATCCACGAGACAGGATTCGAACATCGCCATGCAATGGGCTGGAAAGCAGTTCGGCCAATTCAAGCGCCTCTTCCAATCCAAGCCGCCAGGGCGCCCAGAAATCCAGACTTCAGCTGAAATTGGGCAACTGCTGTTACCATCTCTGAATGTCTTCGGCTCTGTTGATATATTATAGGGCATTGGGCAGTGATATATGTCGCAGGCTGTTGCTGGAGGACGGAAGCTTTTTTTTCAGGTTGACATCGGGAATACCATGAATAGCAGGATATTGGGATATTCTCAACAGGAATATCAACAGAAATGAAACCAGTTCGCTCTCCAGAGCATCCACCACAGTGATCACCGGATGATAGGCCCCGTATAGCCACTGGTAAACTAACAGTTGGTGACCTGGAAATCACCATATGTTCAACTACAAATGGCCATGTTCAATAGATAAATTACATGTACATAACTATAAATGGCCATGTTCAATAGTTTTGCCATAAATTAGATAAATTACCATTGATTTTGTAAGTGTCATAGGCCCTTTTACGATAGCCCCTTGTAATTCAACAAGGGGCTCCATTTGTCAAGGCCAGAAGAAGTGCAGATTCCTGCTGCACAGGTGCAGGCGAGTCACCAGGATGAGAGAATTGGAGATGTGAAGCAAAACACTTTGGGATACACAAATTGGCGGAACCATTACTAACTTTCTGGGACAGATTATATATAAAATTGTATATATATATGTATATAATTATTTATATAATTATATATATATAAATATGCTATCTAACATGAAACCTTGCATGAACCTTACCATCTAACATGGAAAAATTGGGATGATGCTACTTGAGATCTCCATGTGTTAACCTGCTGTAAAGTTCTGTTAACCTACTGAGACCTACTGGTAATTTTGTATGGTAACTATTGGGAATTGCCAATTATTACCAAGAGATGTTAGCCAAAAAGAATTCAGATGGAACCGTACTGGTACCCAGCAAGATTATATTTGCAAGCTAGGGCTTTAATGCTAAACTTACTGGTACCGGTGTTTTTTTTTAAGAGCAGATGCTGAACCTTCAACCAGCCGGCAGCAAGTTCAATGACTTTCCTGCCAACTATTCTGGTTGGTGGTTTGGAACATGGCTTTTATTTCCCCAATAGTTGGGATGATGATCCAATCCGACGAACTCATATTTTTCAGGGGGGTAGGTCAACCAATTAGTATTTCATGATGATTGCATTCAGGCCCCCAGAAATCCAAGAGTCTCAAAGAGGAACTCTGAGCTCGGAACTAAACTCAACTGGGTTGTGCAGGTGTTTTCATCCTTGGATATGGCACTTCAGGTTGCAGTTTCCCAGGTAATCAAAACTGGCAATGGAAAATGCTAATGTTCTATGGTTGGCCCGTTTTTTCGAATTGGAATTCCCCATCCAGCCATGTTTGATTTCCATTTTTGGGCCATTTTTGCTGGGGTGATTTTCTCTGGCTGGTGGTTTCAAATATGTTGTATGGTACTCGTCATACCTGGGTTTAGACAACATACTCGCTCCCTGGGTTGTCTCAAGTATGGTACCCCCAAAATCCACTGCGCAGTTATCATCATTCCTCATCATATTCCTTATTAAAAGTTGTCAGTTATTGAGGGATAAACAATGATAAACCCCATGTTCAGAGATATAATGGCTGTTCATTGGTTGTATCTGCATTGTGTCCCGAATATTTTGTTAGATATTCCATGATAATTAATCATGATAGCCCCACGAATCTATATCCTCAGAATATCCCCAGGTGAAGCATGGATATTTCTGGTTGAAACTCTTTCTGAAGGTGGCCAACGATGCTCGCTCAAAGGAAAGGCTCCGATTAGAGGTGCCTCGCATCACCACTTTGAGGGTTAGACTTTTGTCATTTTGCAATGGGAAAATTCCATGACTCTCTATGTCTATGTTCCCATTAAAAGATAGTGGGAAGCATTGCCATGTGTGATTGCTGCATTGGGCGACCACGAACATTTGATCAACAAAGCAAAATTGAGATTGATTCTTATATATACATAAAAACATGTTACACACACACACGCATAAATATAAATAAATAAATATATATATATATATACATACACACGTATGATTATACATGGTTAATTCAAATAATTATCATGAATTATCCATAGGGTTTCGCAGTCACGAAAATGCAGTTGAGTGATGGGCCCGGCCTTTACCAGTTTTACCCAGGTTGATGACACATTTGACTGGTAGACACCCCTATAGTGGGCCTGACGGTGATTGAAGAAATAAATTGTAGCATGCTACAACCCCATTCAAACCCCATCAAATGCGTGGTGTTAGCTGGTAGGGTGTCATCAAAAAAAGATGGTGCTCGAGTACTCGAAAATAACATCCTTTGTCTTCAAAAACGCATACTTAAAATCATGTTTCATCATGTCAACATGATATCAACATGACATCAACCCATTAATCACCATTAAAATCCATTAAATCACCATTCAATGGCCATTAAATCACCATTTGTTGGTCATGCTTTGTGTGCATAGCAGAGCGCTCTTCAGCGGCACAGGCCGTGGAGCTTCAACGTCAACTCGATGCCTTGGTCTCCGGCTTCGAAGCGACGGTGTCATGGCGAAGCTCCAGGAAAAATCACCATACCACTGGTGGTATGGCATTGTTTTACTAACATGAATGGTGATTGATGCATATAGTGATTGATAGTGTTTATTAGTGATTATGAATGATTTAGCTTCTGGTAATTTATAGTGACTCATGGGGATACCCTCTGGCAAACGAACATAGCTATGGAAAATTGACCATTTTTTATATAGGTAATTCAACTGCAAATGACAATTTTCGATAGTTCTGCTAAATTACCAGAGGGTATCATGACTTACCCTCCGGTAATTTGACATGGATTTGAAAATGGTGTATACCACCCAAAATAGTTGTTTGAATAGGGAGGAAGGGGTGATCTAATATATTTGATAGGGGAAGTGATTAGTAATATTTAGATTTAATAACCCTGGTTTGCAATAACCCTGGTTTGTAAGCCTCTTAACAACTGAACATGTTCACTTATTGTATTTTAAATAGTCCATGTTTGTACCATTCGAAGCAGGTTAGTTCGATGAAAGTCAATGATTTTTTATAATTAATACACATATATAATTATATAATTATTTAGCACATATATTAATAAGATTTAATATGTACACATGTTAATACATATAAATAATGACAGATTACATCATATTTACCAAGGTTTCCCACGTTTTGGCGTGGACCTTTTGGCTCCGCTTTTGGCTCCGCAGTCCGAGGCGGTGAACGGCGCCTGGGTCCAGCGCTTCATCGATCTTCATCAGCAGCACATGGAGCTGCTCGTTGGGTGGACATCGCTGGACTCCGGTGGTGAAATCTCCCAAAAAAAACTGGGGATATTGGCTTGGCCACTGGTAAATTGATATTGAATATGGATGAATATGGATGGTGAGCTATATTTAGGATAGGTATGTCTCATCATATACAGAACTGATATATGTATTGATCCATAGTGTCATAATGGTGTTTCAATATGGGATAACCGGTGAAACCGGTGGATTTGCCCTCCGGTCCATCTGAGGATCGGTTGTCGTTTGGAAGATGGTACCGTGAACATCAACGCAGAAGTGAAACGCTTGCCCCTGGGATGCGGGATGTTGCGGGGGGAAAGTGAGGGCTATGGCGGCTATGGTTGGTTATGCCGGAAAAATGGGGATGTAACCTCCAGTTATCATAGGTTTCAATAGGACCATCCTCTGTAAATGGTGGATTTTCCATTGCCATGTTTGATTACTTGAGGGTAAACCGTATCAATGAGGATTTTTCACTGGGAATAAACCTGATCAAAAGGATGGTTACAACCGCAACAACAATTTTCAGCCAATGTTCCCGGCAAACATAGGCAGTTACATGTAAAGACCATTGCAATCATCTTTGTTCCAGAGTGTCTTAGGAAATATCATCTCATTTGTCTTCCATGTGTAATCCTTTGTGGAAATATCATCCAAAAAAAATTGGAACTATAACGGAACATGTGTAAATCTCATCTCATATCATCCCCACATTTTTTGGATGAAAGTCTCATCCCAACGGGCCCCATCCCCTTTTCCAAAGGAAGGCCATCTCATCGAGGCAGCGCGTCCTGGCACATCCCAAAGTCCTAGCGGCCTTGGATACGCGGGATGGATTCTACAAGGGCAAGCGGAACGTGACAGGTCGAGTGGTGACGTGACACGGTGGTGACGGAGCAAAAATGAGCCGAAGTGGTGACCATGAGGGGGAGTTAGTAGCCAGATGATTTTTTGTTTTTTTTGTATGTGATGAGTGAGAAATCTGGCATTGTTGTTTAAAGTAACTTTGGGTTGATGATTTCGGCTGAGGGATATGGATATGTCACTGGGAGTGTGGAGTCCAGGTCCAGGTCCAGGTCAAGTAGCTGCAGTTGCAAGTTCTTTCGTCCAAGTCATCCTTTCACAATCATCATTTTCTGGTTGGTGCTTTGGAACCTTTTATGACTTTCCATTCAGTTGGGAATGTCATCATCCCAACTGGTCCGAAGTCCATCATTTTTCAGAGGGGTAGGGCTCAACCACCAAGCAGTTTTGGTGGGACTTAACCCCCCAAAGGTAACCACCCCAAAAATTTTAAACCCGGTGTTGGGGTGAAATCGGCTCGATTTGAACATAGATCATCTTTGTAGGGAAACGACGGGATTTCATTGGATTTGCATAATATGTTTTTCCAGGTTTACTCCAATCATCCGCGGGCAGGCGACTTCCGGCCACCCAGTTCCAGTCCGCCCAGTGGAAGTCCACCTGCGGAAGTTTTTCATGTGGGTTTTTTGGCGGCAACTTAGACCGGCGACCTGCTGAAAGGGCGGGGGGTTCCATAAAGGGTGTACCCCTATTGATGGATGGATTATAATGGAAATTCCTGTTAAAATGATGAAATTCATGATTTGGGGGTGAACATCGGGGAAAAAAACTGGTGAAACACGCGGGAAACAGGGAAAGATGGAGAAAACCTGCATGCACAGCCCGCACTCTGAGGCTTAGATGATGTCGTTTGGCTGCACATAGAGGTGGTGATGGGTGAAAACCATGGTCAAAACCCTGTACCGATTCTCGGTGAACATCGATTCTCGGTGGTAAATAGATGCTCATCCAAAAAAAATGTACTATAGCTTTTTGACACATCCTCACATCCCCGTATAGGTGATTTTAATGGATCTGGTCATGATGTGGTCGTTGAAATTCAAATCGCTCATTCCACATCCATCCCCCCCGGCATCGCCTAGGATAGCGAGGAGGAGAGGTCGTGGTTGGTTTTTTGGGGTTTCACCTCCATGCAGGATGCCAACGTTGGGTGTCACATCTTTGAATTTAGTAACTACACACACATATATATATATATTACAACGAATATCTGAAAATTTCATAACTCAAATCATCTAAAATCTGTAATAATTAATGATTATGTGCGATCAAAATGTTGGCCAATGGCCAGAACATGCCAAGACATATTCAAAATGAGGATCCAATAGCAGCCGTGTTTGGTTTCCAGCTCCCTGGCCAGGAAGTGATTGACGCCAACGGGGCGAAGAGAACGGTTCAGCGACCTGGCGAATTTGTGAAGAGAACGGATGGCTCAGATACAGGTCACAGGTGCTGGTTTTTGTAGAAAAATATGAAATGATGGTGTTTTTATTGTGTAAATGTAGGTGAAACCTGATTTGGGAACATTTGGGAACCTGATTTTAGATGATGTTGGATATTTTTGGGTGGGTGCAGGGTTGTTTGAAGTTTATTTGCAGGCATTCTTGATCCGACGTTTGCTACAGTATGTTATAGTTGAATATAGTTGAATAAGTAGTTGATTGCTGTTTCTGATAACCCAATATCATCCTATATTCAATAGCGAATATCTATAAATAACCCAATATCATCCTATATATCATCCTTTATAGTTAATATTCAAAAACCCAATATCATATATTCACTAATCAAGATTGTGGTAGCAAGGCCATGCAAGGCCAAGGCCCAAAAATTTGCCTGCCGAGGCGGGGCTTCCGGGAAGCAGTGCGGAAACCCAAAAGGGCCGGGAGTGCCTTCCCCTGCGCTTCCCCCTATTGATCGACCATACGAACTGCACCTAAAATGGTTATATCCAATACAAAACCAGCGAAACCCGGCGCTGTTGATGATTCTTGGAAGGGATTGTAACGAATCCCAGAGTGCAGGAGACATCCTTCCACAGACCCGAATCCATTCTTGGCATTTCGCAAGTTAAAGTTCAGAAACAGCATTCAACTCAACATCCAACCACAAGAGATAGTGAATTCACCATGGAATTCACCATGTTTTCGCAGATGAAATCTGAAATCAAAACACGTCCCGGGATCAACGGGGCTCATTGGCCTCCGCGTCCCTACGCGGCGTGATGTTGCAAAAACACCACGTGATGTTGCAAAAACACCATTGGGTTTTTTGAAGTTCAGCATTCGAAAAAAAAAAGAACAATTACCCAAATCATTATGCATCATCATACGTCATAATCATAGTCAGATGTAAGTCAAAAAAAATATGAATCAACCATAGGCATCCATAGGTTTGATGGTGAATACAGTGATTTTCCGAACTCGGCCAAGGACCCCGATGAACCGGACGACTTGGAACGCTGCTATGCCTTTGATGCGGGAGGTCGCGGCAGCCGAGTGGGAGTTCAGCAGCAAAAAACGATGGGTATAGCATGTTTTCATGGGAATGTCAAGGAACATGTATGGATATTTCCATGATATTTCGATCTACTTGGAGATATTTCATGGGATATTTGATGATATCTAGATATTTAAGGTATTTACATAAACTAATATATGTAGTGGGATGGGTATTGAAAAACATGTTTGTGCAGATATATGGGGCAGCATCTGGGATAATTACAGAGAGAAATGGAAAGGTCCTTGTGGAGGGCGCAGTCAAATAATGGAATACCATGGGAGAATTAGTCATATTTGTTTTTGCGACCTGAAAATTGGTAACACCTATGGGTTTTATTGGGTTTTTAGTCAGGGAAACGATGTTATAATAATTGGATTGCGTATATCATAACAAATCCTCATGTTCATGTTTGGTAGTTATAACTCTACCATTTGTTTGATATGGGTATGTGTCAAAATTTCATTTAAAAAATCACACCTGGCGTGCCTAATGGATGATTTGGGGTACGCCATGACTTAGGAAACATCCACAAGTGGGGAATATCATGGGATATAACTCACACTTAATTTGAAATACCCTCTGGTAAACTGTCACATAACTATGGAAAATCCCCCATTTTTAATGGGTAAATCAACTACAAATTGCCATTTTCCATAGCTATGTTGAGGGTATCAGGGGAATCTCGTCAGGCCCCAGCGGCTCGCTGCCGAGCGGCTCGACGTTGCCGCCCGGCCGGGAGGCGCTGGCGCCAGCTCCTCCCGTAAATTGGGAAAATACGGAAACCATGATGGAAATGCATTTTTTTAATAATATAATAATGATAGCTATTGTCCAGGAAAAATCAGAACGAACATGGATTTCCATATCTGTGTTGATGTTCAGGAGTGCAAATCATACCATTCAAAAACGGGTTTGGGAGGGCATATTTGAATATCTTTAAGATACAGGGACAGATTTGAAAATTTGGCGATGGATTTTGTGCACTTCTTTTGGGGCAGCTCAGCCAACCAAGTGGCACCATGGCACAGAGTTTGTCGCGAACCTTAACTCAACCAACCGCTACCTACAAGGGAAGTCTGCCATATGTTCGATGGACATGCTGAAACATCAACTTTTGATTACTGGAACCCACTAATTTCAGGTACCTTAATTTGGGTCTCTGATATTGCCATTGGCTAGGCTTCACCTTCCCTGTCCAGCGGCCTACGCTTTTCTCAACATTTCTTAACTACCTCTCCCACGTACAATATATGATGGGTATGGATAGGTATGTTGTTATTTTATCAACCTACTTGAAGCCACATAAGCCAGTTAATTAAGTGGCCACATTGGCATGTCATACCACCTGCTTCTGTCCATCACTACACATCGCCTAGCCTAGTGGTTTACTTTTTACCTATCTAGATTTCAATGTAAAAATCCACTTGCAACAGCCAGCAACAGCCAAACAAAACGAATGCTGCGGTTACCCTCCAGCAAACACTGTAGCAAACCCATTCATTGTTTTAAACACACACGTTTTTTTTTCCATATGGGTGTTTCCGAAAATAGGGGTGGAGGGGGGGGCAAATCATCCTTAACATGTCATCCTATTTAGTATTGAAACAACCGTAGGTGTAGGGGTTCCCCATTTTGGGATATATCCTGACACAAGCTCATTGCAAAAGCCATTAAGATCCCAAGTGAAGATATATTAACATCAAACAAAGACCCATTAGAATCCGATTAACATCACACAAAATCAATAAAATCAATAAAATGGTGGTGGTTTAACAATAAAAGATATTCAACGATGATATTACCATTATGCTACCATTTAATATAATCATTTTAACAACCACCAGCCAGGTGCACCAGTTGACGTCTGCCAAAGATGCAGTCAAGGCACCGTTGTTTTTTTCTCGGTGGCAAGCTCCAAAAAAGATGCAGATGTATGCAGATGCATTATTCAAAAATGATAAGAATAAGATTTACTATACAATTTGTTGGTGAGACTCCTGTTTGACCTTATTTTTGGTGGTACTATCATATCAAATACCATTGATGTAAACCCCAAAATGAATAGGACCACGACTAAACCAGGGGTTTTTGTTGCTTGGGTTACAGAGATGTACATCCGCGATGCCCTTGGGGCATCCCTCAGATCGGGTCACCGATGTTTACATATGACACACAGGGCATATCAGTTTTTTGCTTGTGATATACGTAGTGCGACATATGCATTGATAGTGATACACCATGATACACCGTACAAACGTGTCTTAGTATACAGATGATATCAGATGATTACATATTTATACTGTACATGTGGCTCCAATTCCAACTCTTCCAACTCTTGAAACAACTCGCTTTCGATGTGCCACCTGGCGCGATGGAATCAACCAGGCCATGGCCTGATAGGGATACGAATAGCAACTCCACCGAATAGCAAGGAATAGCAACCAACCATCAAGATACCATGATACCGTCGTTACTATTCATTACCAGCCGTTTGTTGAAACGCAATTCTAGGTGTGAAGCCTGCTGGTCATAAGAAATCAAGTAGTCAGTAGAACAATGATGAGCCCCATTCCAATGATATATCCATTTATAGTCCGAGAATCATTGGGACGACCCAAAAACATCCAAAAACCATGTCACGACATGGATCAACTTGGGCCTAGTTATGCTGGGTTAGTTGTGGGCCCATGATTGTAGCGTACCTGCCCCTTAAAGGTCTAGTTACTGATTGGGTTTACCACATTGTTGATGTTTGCAGGTCCACCATGGATGGGTATGTGCTAACCAGCTATGTCTTGGAGTGAGACTAAGATATGCCAGGTTTATAGTAATCCTAAAGAAGACCGAAAAGTGATGTATCATGATGTATCACTATTTTAGTAGCAATAAGATGTGATTAATCTTTGTTCTATCTCTTTGGGGATTGCTATACATCGCCATTCACTGGGAAATATCCGGGCACCGGAGGCTGATGCTCTACTGGGTGTCCATCAGTTACTGGGCGCGATCTGGCGCGGAGCGAGCAGGGCGTGAAATGGAGGTACCCTCCGGTACTCAAACGTGGCAGGCTGGAAAATCCTCGAACGAAAGGGAGGTTTAGAGCTGGGAAAAATCACTTAGAGCTCAAGATGATCGGATTTTCTAGTTTGCCACGTTTGGTTACCGGATGCTACCAAAGAAATTCAAGTTTTGAAGCTAGATCTCGAAGACGATCCTATCCAATTTGGCCATTGCATAGGCCTTACATACTTTGTGTACCTCGAATTAGGTCATATCTGGAAAGCTCTTCCTTGAGCAAATATACTCTGTGGCCAACATTGCCTTGTCAGAGGCCGTCGGGTTGGCTGTTGCCCCCTTTGAAAAGGTGATTTTGGTGGTGTGAAGCAAGCGAATAAAGTGTTTGGACATGTGTTTGCTCGAGCCAATATTGAGAAGTTAAAGAAAAGAAAAAAAACATGAGCTAGAAAATGCAGTCTTGCATACTGTCACACTCAGGTTCGAGGAAGCATCATCAAGACGGAAAGAGGAGGAGAGGTTGGCCAGAGAAGAGGCGGCCAGAAAGGAGGAGGAAGAGAGGTTGGCAAAGGAAGAAGCTGCCAGAAAGGAAAAGGAAGAGAGGTTGGCGCAAGAAGAAGCTGCCAAAAAGGAAGAGGAGAGGTTGGCCAGAGAAGCAGCTGCCAGAAAGGAGGAGGAAGAGAGGTTGGCGAAAGAAGAAGCTGCTAAAAAGGAGGAGGAAGAGAGGTTGGCCAGAGAAGAGGCCGCCAGAAAGGAGGAGGAAGAGGGGTTGGCGATGGAAGCAGCAGCCAAAAAGGAGGAGGAAGAGAGGTTGGCGATGGAAGCAGCAGCCAAAAAGGAGGAGGAAGAGAGGGTGGCCAGAGAAGAGGCCGCCAGAAAGGAGGAGGAAGAGAGGTTGGTCAGAGACGCAGCAGCCAGACAGGAAGAGGAGGAGAGGTTGGCCAAAGAAG
>Ga0126342_10016391_pt1 | contig 12916 bp, 14 predicted proteins | sample Cyp1metagenome_FD_92528 | JGI IMG/M metagenome (GOLD analysis project Ga0126342, IMG submission 92528) | Coral microbial communities from Lord Howe Island, Old Settlement Bay, Australia - Cyphastrea 1 metagenome | ecosystem: Host-associated > Invertebrates > Cnidaria > Coral ... | reverse complement strand
CATGGCTGTCAAAACGCATTGAATTTTGAGGCGGGTGAACGTAAACCAGTAGAGCAGACACTGGCAGAAACCTTATTCGCAAGGGTGAAGCTTAATTGCGACATCTTTGTGTTTGTGAAATTTAGCATTTTGCAAGAGCAAATTATCTAAAATGGAATCTGTGGCAAAAAGTTCCCAATGGTGTGATTGCACTCCAATGATTTTCATTTGATTATGCTTTCGAAATCAATCTTGAATCGAAGTTTGTTTGAGATGTTTCAATTTTTCAGCAATCAGCTTTCATTTTTCTTTGCTTCGAATCTAGATCTGCGTCAACATGTGTGAACTCAGTGTTTATTCAACCCCACCAGTGCGACACCAACGTGAAGCTTCGCCGCAGGCATAGCGCGGTCCAAGGCTCACCCTTACTTGCGCACTCAAATTTCGCGAAATGCTGCCTTCATGAGTTGAGACGTGACTCTGCACATGACTCATCATGACTCTCCATTTTCTAGGTACTGTAACATCTCCCCTTGTTCGGAGCACTTTGTCTCGTGAACGGCCAACCGCTAACCATCTTTGGTGCCTCCAAATTGTATTCTGTCTCGATGTGCAGCGTTTGGTTGGCCGTATCCCCCTTGCAGGCTGAAATTTGGCAGCATTTTCCACGCTACGCAGACGGGCTTGCCATGAGGCACTATGGTGGCAAAGAAGTTTCGCCACTGGCAAGACTTGTGCATCACTGCTCAATGACTTCGAATGCTTTGTGAAAGCAGAATGTGCTGCACCATTCGAAGTGGGCACGCTGTCATGGACGGCAGGGCGTGGCTTGAGGCGTGCAAGCAGGTGGGCGCGTTGTGGAAAGGCAACACACACTGCTGACGCAAAAATGCAAAGAGTGTTTTATTCGGGAGCTGCTCAAGCAGCGTCCAAGTCTCTTCACATGTCCAGCAGACTTTGTCCCTGCACAGGTGCAACATCTTGATGACTTGATGTTGGCAATGATGGGCGCCGCTGACTTGGGTGGTTGCACTTTGATTCATTTGGTGGTGTTCCCTCTCTTCAAATCTGCAACTTTTTGTGTTGATTTTGTGTTGATATTGGTTCTTATTTAAACTTCAAGCGAGGGTAGCGTCACTTGATGAAACAGTGAGGCTCACAAGCTGCTGAACTTTGTACCATTGCATCCTGGAGAGTCCGGGTCCAATTTTGCTGCTATGCTATTGAACGCTATTGGTTTCCTTGCGCTGTGTCAGCTGACGTTGGGAACAAGTGAACTACTGCCACGGATAAAACAAACCATGCTGATGAATGATGGTGAAAGGTTCCAACTGGGTTCGACAGCGGACGCATTGAGATTTTTAGGGGACTTGACAGGCAGGCAGACCTAACTTGTGCTTGGTTTTCTTCCGTGCTTGTCACCGCGCTCTTGTTTTTTTCTGTTCCAAAGCAATGGTGCAGCAGTCCTGTGGGGAAATCCAGATTCTGTGTCAAGGATTCAGTGTGGAAGCTGCAATTGAGGTGGCTTATTTTGGCATCAGCGCTTCGCGGAATTCAAGGTCGCGTGCTATTGAAACTGAAACTCAACTTTCAACCTGTCCTTCCTTTCCAATCCTGAGTGTTGAGAGTCAACAACTGTCAACAGAGTCAACGAAAGTCGCCCGTTCTTGTTCAAAGAGTCGCCAAAAAGTTTCTTGGGCGGGAGGCGCGGCATCAGTGGCGACCTTCGCGAGACTTCAGCTCTGTGGGCTTGCCATCAAGGAGATCCTCAGGTTCTCAGCGTCTTGCGATTGTACTATCTTGTAATCACTATCATTCATAATTCTTCATAATTACAATATAGATCAATATAGTATACATACGTATAGCTAAATATAGTTGAAAGCACTGAGTACCACCGAGAGCTCTCAGAGTTGCTACATTCGGCTTGGATGCCATATCCTTTGCCAGGAGGGAAAGATTGCAGGGGAAATCACCGACTTTGCACTTCTAACAAGCATCTTGGATCATCTTGGACATGGAAGTTCCCACCCCCCTGGCTCTTCTTCTGGTTTTAACCCCTGTGCCTCTGCTCTGTTTGAAAGAAGTTTTCTTCATCAGATCTGGAGCACAGTTAGGTCGAGTATATGTATACAGTTTTAAAAGAAACATGTGAGCAAAGCGCGCACGGCATGTCATGTCATGCCCTGCCATGCCGTGTTCTGTCCTGTCCTGTCATGTCATGTCCTGTCATCTCTCTCTCTCTCTATCTCCGTCTCCCTCTCCCTATACACATACTGTATATTTATGCACATGCATACAGCTAGATACATAACATACACTGATTCATCGATTGCAGCTTTTCAGTCACAGATCTGTATGATCCACCATCCTCAACAAACTCCAGTCAAGAAGGGGCTTGATGCCAGGAACAATTTTGTTTCGTGCATGTTTGCGCACTCGGAAATTGTTTCTGTTCTGCTCTGTTCTGGTGTCAGGTGACGTCTTGGAAGCAAGTGGTGTGCAGCATGGTGGGGTGGGAAGGATGGCTTGTTACCTAAACATGCTTGCTTCTAGATCTTCTAGTGTGCTTGTAGTATGCTTCTTGCCTGACAGTTTTTTTGACATAGAACGCGCAAGGTATCAGACCTCTGGGCAGGATTCAGACAGCTTCAGACAACATTATTATTTGATCTATCTGGGCGGGGATTATCAATGACTTGATCTTTTGTTTTTGTATTCAGCACTCATAGCGTCATAGCAGCATGTTTCGAGGGGAAGGCAACCCCCAATTCCAAAATCATTATGAATAATTGTTAGCATTCAAATCATTTTGCATCTCTTGTTTTGATGCGATGTGGATTGCCACAGCAACGATCCTAGACATGCCAGGTCCGAGCCGTTCGCGCCATGCAGCCGAGGCATGGCTTTTCGATGCTTTTCGGATGTTCGGACCGAGATTTGAACCAGCAGGAACATCTGAAAATTGATGAAATCTGATAAAATCTGCTGCACTGATGAAAATGATCATGATGCAGTCTAGCTGCTAGCTTGTTTATGCTCTTGTTCCTTTTGAACTCTTGTAACCGTGCTGTGAAATGGAGGCAATGGCGAAGAGCATTGCTTGCCGCAGACGCGATGTTGGCTTGGAGGACCGTAAGCCTATGGCTTACCAGGTGGCAAGAAACTGAGGCGTTCGAGTCGAAGGTCAAGTGGTGCATTTTTCTGCCCAGGAAGGGACCTGTTTGCAAAGTTTGAATCCCAAAAAAGTTTCACACCCTTCGTTACATTCAGTGCCAGCAGATTCAGCAACTGACACAGACTGAGCAGAAGGGTGAGCCGGGACATGTGTGAGATTCACTGGGTAAACAAGGTAAACCGAGATCTGACAAACTTTTACATTCAGAAAACAGGAACTCATTAGAAAGGTAGGAATATGTAGGAATCAATGTTCATGATATTTGTGCTTGCTCATGTTGAGACCATTCAAACACACCCAAACCATTTCCAAATTCAAGGCAGTATCATTGCATTATCGTTTACATCATCCCAGGCCGGAGGTTCGAGGTGTCGTAGGTGTCGTGTTCACATCTCTTGGAAGGTATTGGACAAAAGAGATTGACATTTGTTCAAAAGTTGTTCGCAATTTGTGAATTTGTTCACACTGTGCATTTGACAATTTGACAATTCATTTGACAATTTTGTCCTGCAAACTTTGATCACAGCCCACAACTGGCTTATCAAGCGATTCTTGGCGAGAGCAGTGGTGGACGCGTCCACAAACTTCATTGCTGCATGCAACATGCCTTGCTTTCAGCATAATACAGTATTATTTCGTATTGCCATCTATCATCATATATGTATTACTGTAAATCTGTATCATGTGTGGTATGCTGTAAACTCTCTTGCTGCTCCATGAAGAGACTTGAATTTCATTGATTCATGACAGAACGATCATCATTGATGTCACAATGACCATTTGTCATATTTGCCATCGTTGCAGGTGGGACTGCGCTTCAACTGTACAGATTCCCGCGGTGGATCGCGCAGTGGCAAAAAGAGTCTCACAGGGCTTGATGTGGTAGTCCTTTTGCCAGATCAGATCAGTCTGGGGATACTCGGGATTTGTTTGATTGTGTTTGACGCTTTGACAAATCTCCCAAGCATGGCATCATCATCCGCGGTGTTATTTCTGAGGTCAAAGTTGTACAATGAGATCCGCCTGGCTTGCGAGGCTTGGCAAGAGTTCTTGCTTCTGCACTTGAAACTTTGTTTCTTGTTGGTAGCATCATTACCAGGATGTTTTGTGATAATACTACTGTATGTCTACACACATTGTTGATTATTGTTGTCCCAATATGACGATGCCGGGAGTTTGCGCGCTAATGTGATGTTTACAGGTTGGAAAGAAGAGGGCTCCAGTCCCAAATGACAGTCCGGAAGCAAAGTTTCGCCAGGCATGTTTGGCAACATGCAACGATTGGCCTTCTACGATTCAAGTTTGTGGGCTTGGAAGTGGTCCTTTCACCTGGATATACTTTTGCTAAGCTAGTTTTCTATGTGGTTGCCTAAGTCATCCTCAGTCCTTGTCCATGACGTCCATGACCTTATTTGTGCTCAGGTCCAGTGTGGTGCGACAACAAGACCAAGCTCTGTGAAAGGACAGAATTACATCAGGTATTACAACAACTTTCAATACAGCGAGAGAAAGTCTTTGGGGAGTGATTTGCAGGTAGCTTCCAGAATTGACACTCAAAGGCAACCATTGTACACTGCTGTCAATATGGTTTCTCAACTTTGTTTACTCCGTGCATGGTTGCATATGTTGATGTATTAAGGTTATTGAGCAAGCTCGAGAAACGCATTGAATGTATGGCCACAAGCTGAAAGCCTCTGGACGTCTTCGGAAGGAAAGATGTTTGCTTGTACCGTTTGCAGTACAGAAAAGAGGATGAGGGACTCGAAGACCTCGAAGACCTCGAAGATCTTGAAGATTGACTGATTGATCTGTCGGATGTCTTAAGTAGGTTTGCATTCAGACAAATGCACACTGCAAGTGACTGCAAGCAGGACATCATGCAGACACTGGCAGCTCTGACATGGTTGTCTGGGAAGACGAAGGGATACGAAGGGTTATTTTCAAGATCAAATCAAAAGGATTGAGGATTGCCCAATCAGCCAGAGGCTTGCATGTGGGTTCTGGTGACTGTAGAAGTGTGAGTAGATTATTGCCAGAAAATGTAACTGATCCAGGCACTTTCAAGTAGCAGGAGTACATTTGAGACTTAAAACAATCTCAATCTGGGAGATGATCTTGCCGATGGGCCAGTTTGAAGGTTACAACAGTTTGAAGGATACTGTACAGCGCCACAGCAACGCAATCAATAGCCGAAGCAGCCGTCAGGTGGCACGAAGTGCACCCTCTTAAAGCACAACCGCACCCTTGGGTCGACGATCGCATCGAGTGACCCAGGGTGTAAATGGTCTAACCATGTTTAACCAATTTTTGCTGCACTTACCAAGTGCATCTCCACATATCCTCGACACCAGATTTGACGTGATGTTCAAGTCTCAAAGCACATAGCGCACTTGATGAGGCGTTCACTTCTCTGAAAAATGTTTTTCCGATTTGCATCGCATTCAGATCTGTGATTCTGATTTAGGTATGACCAGTTGAAGAACATTTGCACCGCTATTGAAAGGCCTCAGATTATCTCAGCTGCGCCTTGACTGACTTTCAAGAAGCGGTTTGAGTTTCGAAAGAGCTCAACTGTACGGTCCCATATTTCCTGGGATGGCTATTTTAGGGACGGTGTTTTTCTTTTTTGGGATTTGGTTTTGGATTTCGCTTTCCATGCTTCTCTGCTTTTCTGCTTTTTCATGCTGTTTTGCTTCTTTGCTTTTCTGCGTTTCTGCCTCTCCGCATTTTTGCTTATTCGCTTTTCTGCTTCTCCGCTTTCTGCTCTGCTTTTTTGTTTCTCCGCTTTTTTGCTTTTTTGCTTCTCTGCTTTTCTGTTCCTCTGCTTCTCTGCTTCTCTGCTCTCTGCGTCTCTGCTTATGCTTTTGCTCTTCTGCTTTTCTACTTCTCTGCTCTCTGCGGATCTACTTTTGCTTCTGTGCTCCTTTGCTTGTGTTTCGGTTTGGCAGTTTTTTTGCTCTTTTGCTTCTTCTTAAACCGTGAGCCATTGATTGATTTTCCATGACTCTTGGCAGTTTTGCCAGCAGAAGGTAATAAAGCCAGTATATGCAGATCGCTTCGCAGTCATGTGTTTTTTTTTGCGGGAAAGATCATTCCACACAATGACCGGGAATTGGCGCTTCAAGCACGTTTGCTTTCATGTGAAAACCAGAGAACAGATCTATCAATACATTGTGATGAACCGCGAGGAGACATGAGTTGCAACATTGTGAATTTTACAGTTGTAACTTCACAGTTTAATTTTGCTGGAGTCCAAAAGGCATTCTACTTCCTCTCTCGACAGAGAATGTCTGTGCCATGACAAAAGCAGGAAGCTTGCGATACGTTAATAATTCTTGATCAATAGCTTCATTTTGTTTGGCCAGAAAGACTACGAACTTATACACATGTAATATGGCTGGTTTATACTGCTACTTTGTTGTCATTTGATTTCCAGGTTGGTCATTTCTATATTTGGGAGAATTTCTTCACAAAACTTGTCCTTTTTGCCTGTCCCTGAACCCGCAGTCACGGATGTACCAAGGATTTGGACAGATACCAGAAGACGGCAGAGGTCCATGCTAAGCCTCTGCCAGAAGCGTTTCTTCCCCACATCAGTGTGGGTTTCTGCCGGCTCCTCCTCCTCCTCTGCCGTCACTATCAACCACCTCAGTTTGCTGTCATCAGCTTATCTCCATCAAATTCACGTTTGTCAAACTCCATCGAACTCAGGTCTGTTAAGCTTACGTCCGTCAAACTTCTCGCACACTTACCTCGGCCAAACTGACCTCTACCCAACTTGCCTTTGTCGAACTTATCCCTACCAAATTTATCGCTATGCCAAAATAGCCGCTATCAAGCTTTACTTTCCCAAAGCTGTCTCCATCAAACTTGTCCCTATCAAACCCATCTCCATCAAACCAATCTCTTTTACACTAACCTCTTTTTCTCTAGAAACTTAATTCACCTTGACTAACTCTAGCCTATATATATATATTATATATATACAACTTTAAGATTATCAATCATCAAACTAATTTGTGTCGAACTTATCTCTACCAAACTTTTGCCCACCAACTTTATCTCTGTCCAGCTTATCTCTATCAAACTTAAAATATATCAAATTTAAGTCCACCAAACTTATCACCATCAAACTTAGCTCTACCAAACTTTATCTCTACCAACTTCTGTTCGCACTCTTATCTCTATAAAACTTTTCTCTATCGAATTCATCTTTCAGACTTCTTTCTATTAAACCTACTTCTAACAGAAAAATACGCTACGGAAACTTAAGCCTAGCCAATCTATTATCTTCGGCAGACTTAGCTCTATCAAACTTATCCTCTACCCAATTTTTCTGTTCAACCAAAATCCCTATCGTAACTTTTCTCTACCACACTTTTCTCAAATCTATTTTGTCAAATTTACCGCCATCCAACTTGTACCTATCAAATGAATCTAATCTATCTCTATCCAACTTTACTCTACCAAGCGTATCTCCATCAACCCCGCCGCTATAAAACTTAATCTCTGGCAAACTTGTTTGTACCACACTTATCGCTATCAAACTTACCTCCATCGAACGTGTCCTCTCCGTCCAATTTTTCTATCAAATGTACCTCTGTCAAACTTCTCTTCATCCAACTGACCTGTCATTTCTTTCCTGCTACTGTATGTATCCATGCCTTTTTGTTTCGATCCGACACAACCCTGTGTTTTACCCAAACTTCATCGTCCAAACTCTCTTCCTTCATGTCTTGAGTAAAGGAGCGTCTAATGTGTGGTTGTCCGGTCCTTTGCTTTTTTGCCACAGACGAACACTTTTCTATCAACCTCTCGTCGTTTGGACACTGCAGCTAGACCATTGGAATTTAGTCAAACGAAATTGAGCTGACAACAAAACCTCTTTCAGGGAAGAATAGAGTTCAGTATCTTCCTGCAATACCAGGGGCGTGTGAAGGATGACTTTGGGCCATGAGTTTGTCTTGCACCTTCCAGCCTTCCCCCTCCCAGCGAGTCCAAAGAGCTTGTTGATTGCGGGTTGCCTCGTTGTCCACAAGCAAAGAAAATAGTTCTCCAGGCTGAAGCTTTCAGTAAGTGCTTTGATTGGCAACACTATTTGAAAGACCATGCTTGCAGGCTGGCGCCTTGCATTTGCGAGAGGAGTTCTGTACGTCAGGAACCTATATTCGGACTGACCTGCACTGACGGGCACGATGTCAGATGCATGCAAAAGACCGCAAATGAACTTCTTGGTTCAATCGTTTGCTCAGTTTACTCAGTTTACCCAGTCTACTTGGTTCTACCATGTTCTACCCCCTTTACTCATCTTTACTCGTTTATCATCATTTTGTGCTGCGAGGTCTTAAAACTGCAAGGTTTCCTCTCACATGATGTTTATTTTTGATGTTGCAAGTTTCTGCCAAAATCCAGCGATTCCACATTTCGTAACATTTCAATGTTGCAGATGACAAGGCCAAAATGGATAGATGGCTACTGCGAAGCCAAAGTGGCCCCACGTTTACATGCAAAGTGCACCTTAGAGGTGCAGTAGTGACCCATGGTGTGAGATTAGTACACTCAGACTGGGACGGTCAAGAGATGTCAAGAGTGTTGGAGAAAAATATGAAAAATGCTTGAGGTGAAGAGCCTCTGAAGGGTGTGATTTTCTTGCTCCAGTTTGCCTGACGGCTGAAAGTGTTGAAGGGGTCCGTAGAGTGCATGTCCCAAACCATAACTAGGATGTCATTGACAATGTTTATCAGTGCTTGGGATTGCCAGAGGCAGGTTGGATGTTTTGAGGATCTCTCACTAAAGAAAATGTCGCGGTATTCTTTACTTTTTAACATTTTTAACTATAGGGATGGCTCTTGCAGTTCCTGGCATGCCCTGAACATACCAACATCATCACGCTTGCCACAAGCAATCTTTTGATGCCAGAATGGTCAGTACTGCAAGAAGGGCCTGGTGCATGGCGGCTCCGTGTCCTGTCTCGCATGGAAGCTGTCCCCGCTTTTGCTTGCAGGTAGGGTTTGTGAGAAGAAACATGTTGTTCAACGCTTTGTTTATATCTTGGCTTTCTGCTGGCAGGGTGGTGTTGGCCCTTCGTAGCATCACTGTAGGCCTCAGGATGACACCTGGCAGGGCTGAGCTTGGTTCGGAGCATTTGTGCAGCCAAAGCCAAGGACGCAGACATCACCCAGGAATGGAGTGACGCTTTCAAGGAGAAGTGGGACGGGAAAGAATGGAAGATTGCAGACACACGCGACTCCAATTGTGTCAAGTTTGCAGCATATTTTTAGTTTTTTTGCCACTCATATCCATAATTTATAGCTTACGTCTCTATGATTTGGATTGCTTTGTTTGGCATGAAACTGATTGGACCCCGGATCAACGGATGTGTTTGGCAAGCTTTATCAGTGTTTTTTCTCAAATTTCTGTCAGGAGCCTGCAGTCCAGGCGCAGATTGGCGAGATAGCCAAATCATCAAGAACAGCCAAAGTTCCCTTTGCGCATTTTTCGTGCAGCATTGTTTGCTATGTCCCCACGGGGCAGTACGACACTTTAAAGGAGCTGATCAAATAGAATTCAAGGAAAGCTGGAACGTGTTCTTCACATCATGACCGATCGGCGTAGCCCTCCGACCAAGTTCAATTATGAAGGGTCATATAAGATCATATAAGATCATATAAGATCATATAAGTAGCTTCGCTGTTAGGTGCCACGGATTCACTGGCGTTGAAGGGGCTTAGTGGTTGCCCTCTTGACTTGGCACTGCGTCTCAAGGGGGCGGGCATGAACCATAAGCTGGGGACCGTGGCGCAGATGAAACAAACATTGGAGAGGTTAGCTCCGGTTAGCTGCGGTTAGCTCCAGCGGAGGAAAAAATTGCGGGTGTTGGCGTCTTCCGACGCTTTTGGAAGGCAGGAGGAAGCGGCGACAAATGGGACGTGCCCCGTTTGCAGAGCAATTTTGTTACCGGGCTTGCGATGCAGAAAGTCTATCAGCTGAGGCAATTCCAAACGCAGCGCCATGCTTCGCAGCTTTATATTTTCGGTGACGTGAGGAAAAGAAGGACAAAAAGATCCCTCTAGTTTTTTTTTCTAAAAAATCAGACAACCTGGGTTGGCCTAACGGTTAGCCTGCGTTGTCAGTTTCTGCTTGGTTCTTGCATGGATTCACGTTCTCTATGAAGGCCACCTGGTCCTGATTTTGGAACCCTAAATTGAGCTGGTTTTTTTTTCAAGTGCTGGCCAAAACATGGCTCAAAAAGTGCAACAAAACTAACGCAAGACAGGATAAGAGCAAAAAATTGCCTATATCGATTCATACAAGAACTCTCATAGCAAAATACAGGCATTATCATGTACTAGGCATTTAGGTGGCCTTGCGCTTCGCTCATGAAATCAATTCCAACCCTTTTGACCCCCCATGGAATATTTCAATCAAAAATAGGGGAATGATGCGGCATCCAGTAGATCAGATAAGCGGAGAGGATTTGACGGAGATTGAGAGGGGTGTAAAGGCATAAGCGGATAAGCCTCTAAAGAAGCCAAACACCAGCTTGAACCCACTCAAGGTCTCATATGCCAGTCCCCAGGAAACCCCTCCAGGCTTAACGCAAAATGTCTCCAGAAAACCTGTTAAAAACCACTGTGTTGGGAGGCAGGACCTGATTGCCAGGTTTTAAAGGGTCGACACGCCTAAGCCTCCAAAGAATCCAAACACCAGGTTGAACTGAGTCCAGGTCTCATATCCAGACACCCCCAGGAAATCCCCAATATCTCTAAGCATAACGCCAGATGTCCCCAAAAGACCGACCAAAAACCTTAGTGTTGGGAGGCAAGACCTGATTCTTTGGAGAATCATGGAGTGGAGATACATGGGCCAGAAAAGAAGCACATCGCAGATATCAAGAAGAAATTAAGATATTCATAGATATTCCAAAACATGTCAATACAATTCAAAACAGAACAAAACAGTAGAAACTTGCAACATGTTTCCAAAATTGTCCGAAACAAAAATTGAACTGAGATGTGTTTCAGATTGGGAGTTTTTTTTGTAGTTGGGAATTTGTGGGGCGAACAAACATTAGTAAAAACATGTTGTGGGTAGATTTCCTAAGAACCACCCAAAGCTTCAAAATATATTCAAGGCTTTATAGGGGAGGGATGTCTACAACTCCAACCTGGGTTGTCTGATTCTTTAAGCAATTGTTTGGCTATGTCGAGGTGTGTTCCTGGGTCTGATTCTATAGGTTTCATAGATTTTGGTGGCTCCTGCTTCTGATTCTCTAGACATTCTTCCATGTGCCTGCAGCTGAGGGGTCCTATTCTTCAGGTATCTTGCCTTGTGCCACGGGGCGTCCCACTAAAGAATCCAGACGCCCGGGTCAGAGACTCGACTGAATACAAAGGGGAATACAAAAACTAACCCAAACAGTAAGGACACAGTAATGAGCAAGCAAGCCAAAACTTTGTTCAGAAGAAAGCGCGCCATCAAGAAACCCCCGGCTGGAAATTGTTTCCAACACGATAAAAGAGGCTGGGGTCCAAGTTGTTGTATCCATCTGCTTGCCCAATAGGTGCCGTTAAACAACCAAAGTGTAAGAGTTAGCCAAACTGGAGATTTTTGGTTTTTGGGGCTCAGCATTCTCCATTTCGGCCGGGGCAGATAGTGTTCCACATGTTTCAAGCCACATATATCCACATTGAAATTTGGATGTCAGGCCAATATCGGGCTTCAAACCCTTACAAATTTTGACCGGGGCGCATAATGTAAGGGGTAGGCAGAGGCAAAAGCTGTCCACATCCCTGTGCATTGCTTGCCTAAACAAAAGAAGGATCGACAAATGCCATTAATGTCTACCATCTATCATGTCATGATGCCGCAAACATGTCTATCATGTCTACCAACGTTGGCAGGTGTCGCAGATGGCTTTTTGGTTGCAAAGCCCAACCAGAGCTGAGCAGAAGAAAACTAGCCTGGCTAGTTTCTTGTAAAAAGACCGCGGTTGTTTTGCTTCCTCTGGGGTGAATTAATTACAGCCTGCTTGGGAAGTGAGTTTTGGGCTTGTGTAGTCCAGAATTTGCAGCAGGATGGTATGGTACGGTATTGTATTGTATTGTATTGTATGGTATGTATGTTATGGTATGTATGGTATGTATGGTATGTATGGTATGTATGGTATGGTATGTATGGTATGGCATGTATGGCATGTATGGCATGTATGGCATGTATGGCATGTATGGCATGTATGGCATGTATGGCATGTATGGTATGTATGGTATGTATGGTATGTATGGTATGTATGGTGTGGTGTAGTTTTTTTATTGCATGGTATGGTATGGTATGGTATGTATGGTATGTATGGTTATGTATGGTATGGTATGGTATGTATGGTATGTATGGTATGTATGGTATGTATGGTATGTATGGTATGTATGGTATGTATGGTATGGTATGTGTGGTATGTATGGTGTGGTGTGGTGTCGTATTGTATGGTATGGTATGGTGTGGTGTGGTGTGGTATTGTAAGGTATGTATGGTATGGTATGGTATGGTATGGCATTGTATTGTATGGTATGTATGGTAGGGTATTGTATGGTATGGTAAGGTATGGTATGTATGGTATGTATCGGTATGGTATGTATCGGTATGGTATGGTATGTATGGTATGTATGGTATGTATGGTATGTATGGTATGTATGGTATGTATGGTATGTATGGTATGTATGGTATGTATGGTATGTATGGTGTGGTATGGTATGGTATGGTATG
>Ga0126342_10016390_pt1 | contig 12916 bp, 15 predicted proteins | sample Cyp1metagenome_FD_92528 | JGI IMG/M metagenome (GOLD analysis project Ga0126342, IMG submission 92528) | Coral microbial communities from Lord Howe Island, Old Settlement Bay, Australia - Cyphastrea 1 metagenome | ecosystem: Host-associated > Invertebrates > Cnidaria > Coral ... | reverse complement strand
TTTTGAGAGAAGGCAGTTTTCGGCAGTTTCAATTTTGACAGTTGGTCGTTGGATGATCCATTGCGTTTAACTAACCTTGCACTCACACGCCCACGCTCACACGCCCATTTGCCATTCCCCCCTTTGTAGACTACTTCGGACTGGGGACCCCACCATGGAAGACAACAGTTTGGCTACCTTCGAATTTACAATCCCCGAAGGAAGAAGGCCGGTTTTTTGAAGAGTTTGGTTTTGCCCTTTGGGGCTGTCAGAAGTGTCCACCTCCTTCCTACGATTAGCTAGGGCTCTGTGGTGGAAGGGAGTGGCCGGTTGCTGCATCATTTGGACATCATTTTATGATGATTTCATCTCATTCAGCAGACCCAAATTAGTGGGCAGCACAGAAAGAACTGTGGCTGCTTTGTTCAAGTTGCTTGGATGGATCTTTGCGGAAGAAGGTGATAAAGCTCAACCCTTGGGGTATTTTTGGACATGGGTGTGGCATCGACTGGCAAAGCCTTGGTATGCAATACAGCATCTAGGCATCTAGGTGTGCAGAACTTTGTGAAGAGCTGCGGAAGGTAACTGAGGATGGTCGCTTGTTGAATAAACAGGCCCAGCGCTTGAGGGGGCGCGTGCAATTTGCAGAGTCGCAACTTTTCGGCCGAACGGGTAAGAGGTGTTTACGTGTCCTTGCAAACTTCTCGGCAGGGAGGAAATCTTTACTGGCTGAGAAAGACAAAATTTTCTTGCGCATGTTTCATGACTTGTTGGTGAGAAACGTTCCCAGAGAAGTTGGTGCTTTGAGTTCAGAGAACGTAGTTGTTTTCACCGATGCCTGTTACGAGAAAGACCATCCTACATGGCCGCGCGGTCTTGGTGGAGTTGAGTTTGCGAGTGGAAAAACTTATATACTTATATACTTCTTTTCTCTGGCAGTGGATGAGGAGCTCAGAACTTTGCTGGGCGAGAAGGATAAGAAGCAAATCATCTTCGAGGTCGAAACGCTAGCTGCGTTACTTGCAAGAAACCTATGGCAACCCTTGTTTGGTAGCAAACGTGTGATTTTGTTTGTCGACAATGAGGGAACAAAGTTCTCACTGCTCAAAGGAGTTTCTGACAATGCTTGTGTGGATGCTATGGCAGAAGCGTTTGCAAAATTGGAATGTCAACTTCATGCAATGGTTTGGATTGCAAGGAACATAGCAGATCCTCCGTCCAGAGGAATTACAGATGTACCGTTGCTGGTCTGTGCAGAAAATGTTTCAGTGCCTGCAAAAAGTCATTTGTTGGAGATCATCCCGCAGATTGCAAAGATGGGGGAGACGGCTGCGAGACAGTCAAAAACATGCTCTCTTGCTGCTGTGTTTGAAAGTGGTTCAGCGAATAAGCAGAAGTGACATGTCACGTTGCATTAAGAAGATGAAGACAATGCGCCTGCATTGGCAACTTTCGGTCCAAGTGGTGGGCGGGAGGGTTGCCCCAAATATACGGTTTCCTCTTGGCCCACCGACCTCCCCATCAACCACCTGGACAATGACATCAACTATATCAACATTCCACTTGGCCGACCCACAGCCAAGACGGCTGCGAGACAACCCCCAGCTTGAAAACATGCTCTCTTGCTGCTGTGTTTGAAAGTGGTTCAGCGAATAATTTGTGTTATGTATATATGGCAATTGTGTAATGTATGTAATGTATGTAACGTATGTAATGTATGTAACGTGTGTGCATATATATATATATATAGTTCATTTTATTTTTGATTTTTTGTATTTGTCACAATAATTAATGTAGATCAAATATTGCATGATTATGGATATGAACACGAGTATGAATGTAATTGCACTGAATATGAAACTATGTATTCGTTCGTTTGTTAACATTTTTTTTTGTCTGCGCACGTCCACTTATACAATGACACAAAATTGGTTTTGAAGGACACATGAACGTGCAATTTCATGTGCCATTGTATTTAAAAACATACGTGCGTCTACGTAGTATGTGAATTCAATTACATTCACACGTAAATATTTTGGCACATGCATATCCACATCTTTCAATTGGGTGATGTGCATTTGGTGGAAAACGGCAAAAACAAAATAAGGAAGGACACCTGTGCCCATTTCGAATTTGCACTCGTTTGGGCCGCGTGTGGTTTGATGTGCTGTTGGCATTTGTTTTGGGAAAAATATTCATTGGAACACCTTTTAACAAAAAATGTTAAAAAAAACCGCATGGAACATGATATGTGATAACAAACGCATAAAAATAAATAAATAAATAAATGTATATATATTTTGCGTACGCATACAAAATGTTGACGCAGAAAAATCCAACACCCAAAATTACAGCGAAACCGGAGTTCCATTTGATTTTTGTGTATGTTTCAGTATTGTGTTTCGCCTAAGGGAAATCTGGGACGGAAATTCGCTTCAGTCATGCTAGGACACGTGTTGACATGCTGTTGTCGGAAACGTCTAGAATGGGCCTGAAATTATGGTAAAAAAAACGCCCGGAAAAAACATGTCAAACAAACAATTGAACATGCGGAATTTGTTGTTGCGGAAAAAAACGTGTTCATTCCATACTATTGAAAACGGTGCCTGCCATCGCGTTGCAGTCAGTTTTGGGGTCCCCAGGTCATTTCGCTTTGCTTTGTTTCATGCGCTGGTTTTCAAACATGTTTTCACTAAATTTGGCTGGGGAGGCGGTTGCCAGAGTTTTTTTTTTCCAAACCGAAAAAAACGTGATAGATGCGAATGTATCAATGGTGATCACTGCATGTGGACAAACATGTCCATTTGGAAAACTGGCAAATGGTTGGTGTTCACAGGCAATTTGATTTCATGCACTGGGTTTCGCCTTTTGCGTTTTTTTTTTCAATGCATTCAATGTTTCAGCATGTTGCATGTAAAACAGTTTGTCATACATTAGAAGAAACGATTTGCAGTTTCACTGGAATTGACGGTCGTTCCATTTTTTTGAATCATCCATGAAACAGGTGCCTGGAATCAACCTCATTGTGGTTTTTCCCTAGCCCCTTTTCGTTCGTTTCTTGTTTTAAGAAAATGACAACGGATGCAGAATCGTCCGTCTTCGGGTGCCCAAAATTGATACTCGGTCATTTAAGAGCAGATGTGGGCAATGCACATTTTGACGACGCATTTTTGATCCCATTTTTTTTCCTGAACATGCGGACCTGGCCCAACGAGCTGAACATAAACACCATGGGGGACTTCGAAATTAATCAACTGTGTTGGGGCAGGTTGTTGTGAAATGTTTCAATTCTATCATGCACGTACCATTTTGCTCGCAGGAATGCATGCCCAACAAAACATGCGGAAAATATGTCGCGAGTGTGAAAAATGTGTGTTTCCCCTCCTGGGCGAGGATAGCAAACAGAGCCAAAAACCACACAAAGGGATGTTGCAAAGAAGAGGCAAACCAATGTCAAACCACAAGGCAGTTTGACATTGGAAAAGGGCAAAAATCCAATGGCAACATTTTAGTAATTTTTTTGGGGATTCGTGTTGAACAACATTTACCAAACAACGGTTGTTGTCGAAAACAAGTCGTTCACTTCAGGCCTGGTGACTTCTACGTGTTGAAACCATCAAACCCCAATGTATAACTCAAATTGGTTGTGTTTTTTATCCACAAAAAATCCACCGAAAACATAGAAATGTGTCTTTCTTCATTAAGGAATTTGGTTCGTCGTTTTAGCATGACGATGTTTAACAAGGTGCAACAACTGAAAACAAATGATCATGTTGATACGGGGTGGCAAAAAAACGAACTCGAAAGTGACCCAACAACAGTTTGTTAAACAACACATTGTACTATACATCATTGTACCAAAAAAAAGGTTGGAAAACCAGAGGTGACATGATGATTTGGTTGTGAAAAACATGAACCACTGTAGTTTCCAAAAAAAATAAACATGAGTACAAATGCCTTGGCATCGGGGCATCGGCGGACATGGAAAACAAATCCCCATCAAAATCATTTTCTTTTATCATTTTGTAATTGCATTTGGTTGGTCCGACGCTAGCGGACACAAAACCCTTTTGCTAGGACAATGTCACTACACTGTTGTTCCCAGGTTTGCATGTTGTCGGTAGCACAGCGTCAGCTGCAGCGACATGAAATAACATGAGATAACTATATAATTTTCGGGTGTCCCGCCAGACCACGGTGACAACATTTTTCGGTTTTTTGGTTGCTTTGGTGGGCTTCGCGACTGCCCAAAACACGAAACTGAACATTGAACGAGATCCAGTGTTCGGTCAGAGTGGATTAGGTGTTGCTTTTAACTCAAGTGGCACAGCACAAAACAACCGCAAAGGCGCCGCATCAAAGTCATCAATATTTGCATGCGGTAGTTATCGTTGAAACTCTGAATTCACTCAATGTTTGCCGCAATTCACATGCCTTTCGCATTGGTTCTGCGGTGTGTCCCGCAACGATTTTGTTTTCCAATGCCAGTGTCAGCGGTCTTGCTGGTGCCTTGGCGCCTTTCATGGCCCTCTGCATTGACAGTTGGTGGAACAGTCATCAGGCTGTCAGTGGCACTGGCCCCGACGGCACAACGAATCACGGCGGACGAGTTGCCCAAGTTGGTTGTTCATTGAGGCCAAGCGCGCTTTAAGAACACATCTTCGGAATTTGTTTGTCTTCGCCAGAACGACATGCACGGTTACCGGTTTATAAAGGATAATCCAAACAACAATGGGGAAAAATGGATAGATTCATCCATGTTTTGTGTCTTCACAGCACCGGTCCCACCGTTTGTATTGACCACTATCGTGATACAGTAGATCTTAATAGCCAGTTGGAATCGCCAACGTCCTCCTTATAATCATCATCACCATTTGTTATACCATCACTATCACCATGCCATCACCATCAGCATCACCATCAGGATCACCTTCTTGTTCGTCATCCTTGGTGGTCCTCCTCCTCATCCTCCTCCCCGTGTTTATGCTACTACTTAGTACTGCAATGTTAATAATTATCATTATATTATCATCACAATCATGGTGGACATCACTATCGAAAGCATCACCATGATTGATGAAGTAAAACATTTTGTTTGAAATGGTTTAATCTTTTTGATGCGGGTTTGGCCGGTTCGATGTTTCTGTGTTTCTTTGTTTACTGTATCTGTTTCTCTGTCTTTCTGTTCTTCTGTTTCTGTTTCTCGGCCTTTCTGTTTTTTATTTCTCTGCTTCCCTGCTTCCCTGCTTTTGTGCTCCGTTTTCTTTATTGTATTTTTTTCCCGCTTCTATGCCCTTTGCATCTTGGAAAGTCCTTGCACCCAAGAGTTATCACCATTGACAACAGCAAAACCAAGGCGTGAAACAATGTGTAACGTGAAACAATTGGAACCAGAGCAACAACAAGAACAAACAACACCAGAGCAACCAAAAAATAACACCCAGAAACAAATGCGAAAACCAGAGAAACATGACACATTAAAATCAAGGGCAGCACCAAGACCAGAGGATTGCAATAAGGGATTCCTTTTCTTTCCTTTTGCAGGGAGGCGCTGCACCCTCCCGGCCTGGGGCACAGCAACCGCAAACAGAACCGCATTAAACAGTTCCAACATGTTCCAACAAAACATCCAAGACATCAACCGGGACATGTTTCTTTTTGCTGTCCAAAGCTGAGGTCCGCACAAAAAAACTCAGCTACTGAAGCGATGATGCAAATTGAGTGATTACCCGACGGGGATTTTCAACGCGCCATCAAAAGGAATTAACACATCCTGTTTCTCCCTCAGGAAGAATCGACAAGGAGAAACCAAAGACGAGAAAAATCGACAGGAGAAAAACTCCCAACAAATCCGCTGAGGCGGCCCAGGTTAAAATAAACTGGTCGCGAAGGTAGCAATATCGATAAGGCTGAACAGAAATTGTGCGACCAAACCGTCTTTATCGCACGCAGCTTGGCAATAGCTAATTTCAACTCATTTGTGGTATTTGTGGTCCATGCATGTCAAAACAAACTGGCCGGACGACATGGCACAACAGGATCACCCAGAAACAGATCTCAGAGCATTTCGTCAAATTTTTTGGTTTCCAGCAACCACATTTTTCCTACCGTAAATTCGCAGATCTAATCGAGGAATTTTTACCAACATCGTTTCAAAACATGGTAGGAATGGTTATATTTTCGGTTGCCCGCGTTTGTTGACGATTAATTGTTGCAAATTTAAAAGTTCAGGCACTTTCGCTTCTACGTTCACGACGCGAGGGTCGCAATGAAACGGATTGTTGTTTGGTATTCCCACCTGCCTCACCGGCACGTAAACAACTTTCCTAACATTTTTTTTCCGCGTATGCAATTCCGTCCGCAAACAATGTTGAAAGACTTTCGCCAACCCATTTCTGGTCAACACAATGGTTTATGGCCATCTTTCAAATTGATGGCATGTGCACCGATGGTCCACCCAAATAGGAACGTGAAATAAATTCAACATTCAACAATTGCAACGCTAACCGGCGTCAATCCAAGTGTACACGCGCATTGTCCGAACAACTCTGGCATGTCCAGGAGGCGGTGGTGTTTCCACCTTGCGATTGACATTGTGTATAAACCACCTTGTAACACAAAGTGAACCAACATCGTTCGCCGACATTCCGGCTTCCAACAACCCACGACCCAGGACAGGGTGTTTTGTTTTTTTTGGTAACAATGGCCCGATGCAGGCATTGAAATTGCGGCTGATCAATGGCACCCGCGCGTCTCACAAAAAATGATGCAACACAGAGGTTACCGCCTTAGCCTACCAAAACCCCTGGGGGACCCCAAAAATGTTAGATACAATAGCGTTTTTTGACCCATACCCCCTGTATAGCTATCATAGAAGCGGAACCCCCTCCCATAAACAAATGTAACATGTAGGTCCCCCTGGTCATACGATGAAACGGAAACCATACGTAAGGGAAGGGGACCCCTCCAACAAGCAGATGTTACAGGGGCCAAAGAAAATGTAACATAGACGTGGGGAGGTATATGTTACTACACATTTATACGTTTCTTGTTGTTCATTGTATGTTTGCGTATGTTCTTTCAAATGTGTATTTTTTTGAGCATATTCATTTATGCAAACGCGAAGACATCGACAATGCCGCTCATTGCACAACAATGTGGGCCCGATGGTAGCTGATGATATGTTTTGCTCTGTGGGTTTCAAACGATATCATTTTTGTGGAACCTCTTGGAAACTCCTCGACAACCTGGGCGGTTGATCCTTGCGATTTGCAATGCGCGTACGCGGTTGCCAAAATGTAAACTGCAGGGGCTAGGGCAGGGAAACGCTGTGTTTTTGTAAGGTTTGGGAGGTTTCCCATGACCATGTTACATTTTCGACACGTTGATCCTTGCGATTTGCGATGCGCATACATGGATATGTATGTGTATGCACAATGCAGGATGCAGGGGCTAGGTAGAGAGACGCTGTGTTTGTGCAGGTTTGGGAGGCGCCCCATGACAGTGTTATCTTTTCGACTTGTTGATCGTTCGATTTGCGATGCGCGTAGGCGTTTAGTAAAATGTAGGATGCAGCCGCAAGCGTAGGGAAACACTGTGTTTTTTGCAGGGTTTAGGCGGGCTCCAATGACTATGTTACATTGTCGAGCTGTTGATCCTTGTGATTTGCGAATGCGCGTGCATGTATATGTATGCGTATGCACAGTGTAGGATGCAGGGGCTAGGGTAGGGGATCACTGTGTTGGTGTGCTTGGGCTGTGATTTGCAACGGATTCACAATCATTGAATGATAGGCCCTGAAATGCTTTGACAAAAACGATTGGACACGCTGTATAATTTTTGTGATGTTGTGGGAAATTCGATGTCAATTCCCAATATGAATGCATGTTGCATGAGCGGAGGATCTTTTGACGCCAAAGCGAGAGGTAACATATTTCCTCTAGGTATGTTGGCTTGTCTTGGTGGGTATAAGAGCGCTCAAAAAAACGTTGCATGTTTTAGTTTCTTAGATCCATAAAGGGCTACATATGGTACTTTGCGCGCTTGGCGGGGGGGGTAGCACCACGATTTCCCAAACCTGCATTTCGACAATCTTAAAAAGTGTTTGTATGTTACATTTTTTTGGTCCCCTCCTTCCAAAGTGGTGGGGTTACAGAAGGAAAATATAATGAAATACCAGTAGTACTGCGCAAAGCGGTGGCGGAAATTTCAAAAATAGGAAACCTATAAGAAGGGTTGCGTGTTGTGACTCACAGATGGCAAAACGAATCCACTGATGGACCGAAAGGTGGTTGGAGTTGTGTTGTTTGGAGTGGTTGCAATAATTGCAGTGGTCACTTCACCACAACTGCTGGATGTAGTGTGGCGTAGAGCAGTCGTAGTTCGAGACGTAGTCGTACTTGTAGCGTAGTGGAGTTGTAGTGGTCAGTTGTAATTATAATGTAGTGTAATTAATGTAGCGCAGTGACATTTGCAGTTGTAGTTGTGGTGTGGTGTAATTCGTATGGTGTGTTGTAGTGTACTGTAACGTTGTGTACTGCAGCGTGGTATATTGTGCTGTAGTTTTAGTGTGCTGTATGTCTAAAGTGGTGTAGTTGTAGATGTTCCGTAATGTCGCGTAGTGCAGTGTAGTGGCGGTTGCAATTGTAGCGGAATGTAACGTAATTAGTATGATGTAGTGTGGTGTAGCGTAGTCTAGTGTAGTGTTGTGTTGTGTTGTGTTGTGTTGTGCTGTAGTTGCAGCTGCGTTTGTATTTGTAGCGGTACAATGCTTTGTGTAGCTGCAATTGTACTTGTAGCGGTGGTGGTGGTGGTGGTAGTAGGAGTAAAGGTAATAGCAGTAGCAGTAGCATTAGCAGTAGTGGTAGTGGTGGTGGTAGTGGTAGTGGTACGGGTGGTAGTGGTAGTGGAAGTGGTCGTGGTCGTGGTTGTGGTAGTGGTGGTGGTGGTGGTGGTGGTAGTGGTGGTGGTGGTGATGGTAGTGGTAATGGTGGTAGTGGTGGTACTGGTGGTGGTGGTGGTGGTGGTGGCGGTGGTGGTAGTGGTAGTGGTGGTGGTGGTGGTGGTAGTGGTGGTGGTGGTGGTACTGGTAGTGGTGGTGGTGGTGGTGGTGGTGGTGTTAGCAGCAGCAGCAGTAGCAGTAGCAGCACGAGTAGCATTAGAAGTAGCAGTAGCAGCAGCAGTAGCAGTAGTACCAGTAGCAGTAGTAGCAGTAGCAGTAGCAGCAGCAGTAGTAGCAGCAGCTGTAGCAGTAGCAGTAGCTGTAGCAGTAGCAACGGTAAGTGTTACGGCCCGGTGTTCGATCGAGATGGTATCCGGGGTGTGCGGCATTTTGGTTCTAAATGTTGAGAAAGAATGGCCCTCATGCAATTTCCATCTGCACAAAATTAAGCATTTCCTATGTCAGGCGTGTGAGAACAAAAGAAGATGTTCGTAAAAACATTTTCCACTCATCAAATATAAATATATATATTTTTTTCTCCTCCGCACCTTTTTCCGCATGAAGTCCAGCTCTCCCTGCTGACTGTTTTATACTGGCCAGCCTCCAGATGTGCTTTAGGGAGGGCATAAATCCAAACCCTTTTGGAGCCGGCTGGCTGGGGGGGTTTGGGGGGGGGGTGCTTCCGCAAGAAGTTGGCTGAAAGTTGGTTCATTGCCTTCGGTGTTGGTGTGACTGGCGAGGGCTTGGGGGGTTTCAACCAGGGTTGCTGCAAAGGCTTGCTGGGCAGCATGTGTCAAAAGTGCTGACCATGTGGCTCTGGCTATCAGCGCTGTTGTGATGGAATGTTGGAGGATTGGCGGGGCTTGACGTGCTTTAAATCCAATCATGAAGGAATGAAGGCGTGCAGAGCAAAACTCATGATGGCCGCATATATGCATGAAAATCCGTAATGACAAAATCAGACATCTCATTCCTTTTCCCTTCAATAGCTCGAAATTGATCCGAAAAGCGCTATGCTACTGCAAATGCCAACCGCTGCTGTCAGAAGAAACGCAGGGCGACACTCCACGCCACCAAAGCAATTGATATGGCGGTGGCTGCACTTTAGACAGAGTGAGAAACAACTCAGCCGCATCTGGCCAGGGCGGGTGGGCCCGTGAGAGAAGGCTTTCAGTCGGTGTCAAACTTTTCGTCTGAACCCTTGCCGTTGCACAAAACACAATAAACAACCAAAACCCACAAGGCCACAAAAGGCCACCAAACAAACACCCAAACACCAACAAGGCGAGTCACATCCGCAAGGTTCAGTTCGGCATACTCTTGACTTCTGGCATTATATTAAACACCGTTCGCTACGTTCACTAAACAATAATACCAAACATTTTCTACGTCATGCGTGTGAGAATAAAAACATCGCTCATAAAAAATTATTTCCACTCATCAAATAAGCCATAAGCCCTATCATGGAGGAATGAAGGCGTGCAGGGACAAAATTCATGATGGCCGCAAATATGCATAAAACTCGCAATGACAAAATCAGACACCTCATTCCTTTTCACTTCAATGGCGCGAAATTGATCCGAAAAGTGCCGTGCCACTGCAAATGCCAAGCGCTGCTGTCACAAGAAACATATGGCGACACTTTACGACCAAAGCAATTGGTATGGCTGCACTTTAGACAGAATGAAAAACATCCACATCCCCGCAGGAAGCTAAAGAAAGGTTCTGGAATCGTGCTGCGGCAGACACCCTGGTGTCATTCCCATTGGAAAAGGAGAGTCTGCCCATGTATTTTGGGGGGTGTCTGAATCTTCATCATGCGCTCTGCCGGACAACCTTTCCGAGCTTGTCCTGTTTGCCCGCGACTGCCACATACCAGAGATTTTGCTGAAACCTTGCCAGAACTGATTGCGCCACTAGAGGAATGCCCACTCGTGGCCAAATAAGCGCGGCTGGGTCACTACGTCGAAGCCGTTGCCATCATGAGCCCACTCCCCCAACTGGAACCTGGCCCATCAGTGTCACCGCACCTTCAAGGCGCGCGTTTGACCCGTTCTCGGCCACAGCAGTCCTGCGTCTTCTGCCCTGCTCTTCTCGCCGTGTACCTCTGCTGCAACGGCGTTGCACGAACGTCTTGGAAACAATGGATGGTTTTGGGAATTGGAAAATCATAGGAAAAAATGTTGAAATCATAGTTCTTCCCATGACTTCCGGGGGATAAACGGATAAACCATGTCAAGGATATATGGTTAAAAACAAAATCGACACCTTTTAAAACAATTATGAATGGTAATCTTGATGTGGATGAATTTATGCGTGTCCACGATCTGCCCCTAAAGTCATCTCAACCTCAGTCATGGGAACATGTTGGGCCACTGTTTCCGGCTGATCCAGTTGTCCGTTAGAATCCTGCAAACTCTGTCACGACTGTGGAAACGCACCAGTCGCCATTTGTAAATCATTTTCCTAGGTCAACCATGGCTTTTCCATGGCTTTTCCACATCTTTTGGTATGCTTGCCCCAGGCGAACATCCGTTGTTTTCTTGGTGCCAGATGTTCTCATACTCTGCTTTTGTTGTTTCCCACACATCCATCATATCCACCATCCATGCGTGAGAATTGGTGCCACAGCTGCAGCCAACGTGCGGGAAGGGCCGCCCAATCATAAGTTGGCTTATGTTCGCATCTGTCACGCCATCTAACAACCAAAGACAGTCTCTGGTAAACTAACATAAGTATGGAAAATCGCAATTTTAAATGGAAAAATCAACTGCAAATGGCTATTTTCACTAGCTATGTTAATGTACCAAAGGATATATCAGATCCACTTGTTGACTAATTTATTTCAACCAACTTATCCACAAAAAAATCCTATCATAAATCACTATCAAAAATCCCCATCGCCACAGCCCGCGTTTTTTTTAGTAGCCAAATCCCAATGTTTTTCAGTTAAGCCAACCATTTTCATGGTGAAACCCCTAAAAACTATAGTTTTTTTCGTGAGAAATTTGCCATGTTTACCAACCTTATGGACCTGCCAGCCTTGTTCAAGAGCTCATTGGTTTTGATGCTTTCCATCCGGAGCACGTCCTCTTGTCTTTCCTCGGCAGATATACATATGCATGCTAACACATACACCCGGGAGATGTTTACGCTTTTGTTAAGTGTATGTAAAGACATATATACAATGTGTATACCATGTGTTTATATATATATATATCATGTAGATCCCATGTATAGCAACAGATGTTAAACATGATTTTTTCTCCATCCAGGGTTGACCCAGTTTATGCTGTGTGTCGGCACCAAACTATGTAGCCTTTGGATCTCTCTGGTAAACTGACACTTTGCGAACTGGAAAATCACAATTTTTCATAGGTGAATCATCGAACTAAATGGGCCATGGCTTTTACCAGTAGTACCGCACAAGGCGGTGGCGGAAGTTTCAAAAATAGGAAAATTGTTGTGAATCAATGATGGCAGCGTCTCTATCTATCTATCTATCTATCCATCGATCGATCGATCGATCTATCTATCTATCTATCTGTCTAGCCATCTATCTATCTATCTATCTATCTTTCTATCGATCTATCTATCTCTCTCTCTCTCTCTTTCATTTGTCTATTTGTCTACCTATCTACTTGTCTATCTGTCTACTTGTCTATCTGTCTATTTGTCTTTCTATCTACCTATCTATCTATCTAGCCATCTATCTATCTATCTATCTGTCTGTCTATCTATCTATCTTTCTATCTATCTCTCTTTCTTTCTTTCTTTCTTTCTTTCTTTCTCTCTATCTCTCCGTCTATCTATCGCTCAAAACTGTCTATCTATCTATGTATCTGTCTCTCTGTCTATCTATCTATCTATCTATCTGTCTGTCTGTCTGTCTACCTGTCTATCTGTGGTGCAGTGTCATTCAGTGTAATGTAGTGTAGTGTAATGTAGTGTGGTGTAGTGGAGTGTGGCGGAATGTAGTGTAGTGTAGTGTAGTGT
>Ga0126342_10016389_pt1 | contig 12916 bp, 13 predicted proteins | sample Cyp1metagenome_FD_92528 | JGI IMG/M metagenome (GOLD analysis project Ga0126342, IMG submission 92528) | Coral microbial communities from Lord Howe Island, Old Settlement Bay, Australia - Cyphastrea 1 metagenome | ecosystem: Host-associated > Invertebrates > Cnidaria > Coral ... | reverse complement strand
TTCTTCTTACTCTTTCTCTTCTACTCTTCTTTCTTCTAGTCTTTCTCTTCTCTCTGCCTCTTCCCTGCTCTGCTTTTCATCTGTCCATATTGTCGGAAGTTTGACTTCTAAACTTCCTTCGATTAATTATATAATAACCATATAACTATATATATATGTGTATAATTATATATAATTATCTATATATATATATATATATATTATATTTATATGTTATAATTATAGTTATAAAATACATATATATACATATATGAGTAAATTATAACGACCTCACTGCGTAAGGGAAATCATCCCCAAATGGCCTTAATGGACCGCAAGCAGTTGGTGGCCCTAATTCAGGTTAGTGAAATATTCTAATTTACCCAGATAGATGTATAATTATATATAATTATATATAAGATGTACAATTATACATACAATTATACAGAGTTATGTACATATATATATATTATTATTATTATCATCATCATTATAATAATAATTATTATTATTATATAGTTCACTATATATAGTTCAGTGTATACATATATATATATATAATTGTATGATTATATGATATATATAATTATATATATATATGTATAATTATGTATACATGTAATTATCAGCAAAATAGTGGGTAGTGATATATGCATGTTTGTCTCCAAGTTGGCACGCTTGTGGGTTTGTATCTCCGTTGAGGTTTCCACCACGCCTCGCAAAACGCGTCGTGTGAATGCGCTCCAAGAGATGAGGCTCTTTTGGAATGGAAGGGGGCTGGGGACATGTGTTTCTTTGAGATCCAGTGTGAGACACGAGGCAAATCTACGTAATTCATCGTAATTCTACATATAAATAATTCAGGTAAGGCTGTAAGGCTTCTTTTTGGAAATTCCACCTGTGGTTGATTGATTGTTCTACATGTTGAAGCAAAATTGGCTTCAATCCGCACTCATGAGGACAATGAGATTGTGCAAAACAGATGAACATTGCACGCCTTGTGTTGAGGCGCAGGAAAGGCGTCGCACGGCTCCCAGCCATTGAGAAAAGTTGCGAGCTAGTGGAAGTACCTTAACAGTCATTGACATTGCCTTAGATACATTGGATTAGATACATTAGCATACATTAGCATCAGGAGCTTTCAGATTTGGCATCCACTGGAAATGATTGAACCTACCAGATCCTACCAGTACTTGAAGAGTTCGCTTCAAATCTTGTTTCAAGGCCAGTACCTGGAGAACTTCTACAATTCTTACGATCAAACAATGTTGGACTCCCTTGATGAGCAAGTCTCTGAATGGATGGGAAAGGAGGCACGTGATGGCACACAGAATTTCGGACGAGAAAACGATTCGCTTCGTCTATGATAGCATTATAATGCATTATAGATTTTGAATGTTTTTGACACTGGTCGCTATGGTCGCTGTGAGCAGCTTGAGCATTGTGAACGAAGGCGGAGCTGCACTTTGACCTCGTGACTTGGAGCATTGGGTGACCACGGGTGACCACGGGTGACCAGCAGTCAGCAGCAACCAAGCTCAACATATCTCAAGATAATTACTCGATATTACTCGGTCCGACCCGGTCCGATACAAATGATCGAGTCAGAAGCCTTACTACATTACATCAATATCACAATTGCATCATATTGGCATCATATTGCATCACAGGCATCATTATTGGACACAAAAAACATGTACAAGAACATGGAAGAACATACTAGAACACTCGACCGTGCAGGTGAAGAGGTATGGCCACCTCTTTGTCAATTTCAATGCTCTTTGGTTGCAGGGACCGGATTGGACCAGAAGGCTGCTTAACCATCCGAAAGGGGATATCGCGGGACTCCAAGTCCACGAATGTGTGACGAGATCCATGAGATCCACAAGAGTTGTTGTCGGCTTGTTGTCCCAGCTCTCCATGCATCAAGGACGTGCCAAAAGAGTTTGATGCGGCTGCCAAGGCTGCCAAGGATACTTCGCTTGTTTGCATCCGAACGGATTTGTTCGCTGTTGAAGCAGATTGTTGAATTCGCATTGGCAAAGCATCATGTGTCCGATGAGTATCATGAGTCGTATTACTGCTTTGGAATCTTTGGATTGTTTTCAGTCTTGAAATTGTGTTCAGTATTGAACAAATTTGAACATGTCGTAAATTGACTGCTACTTGCTTTGTCCAGGTCGATCTGAAGTCTGAGCTTTGATTACCGCTGGACCTCTGGGGTTTCGGAAAGACTGCGCGCTCAAAGTAGCTCGTCATTTTGCGCGCCAAACCATGCAAGGAGAAAAGTATCGGCTCAGTTGGCTGCGAGGGAACGAAATTAGCAGTGGGTCTCGCGTTTTCTCGACCATGTGTTCAAAAGCAGATGACTGCAAGCGAATAGCAGCCAGCCATACAGCATTGGCTTCCAGTCCAGATTTGAAAAAAACATAAATCATAAGAAACATCCTGCATTTGCGTCAGCTGTGCGTTTTTACTGTACTAAATTGTTTCAAAGACTGTTTCAAAGACATTCAAAGACTTCGAATGGGGAAAGACGTCAAAGAAGTCAGTGACTGCATGTCCCCTGAACATTCCTGAACCTGGGCAAGTTGCCGGCATTTTTCATGTTACTGTAGAAGACTCAGAAGTTGGCTGACATTGGCTGCTTCAGCTTCTCAGGCTGCAGGTACTTTCAGAGGAGCGCCCAAGTTTCTCAACAGCAACCAGGCGGGACCTTTAAACATCTTTAAACTCATTCCCTCTTGACAGGTTTTTTTGAATTTCTTTGATTCTGTTGGCACGTCGATAACCGTAGGAATTTGACAAAGAGACGAAGAACATCAGGGAAAAATCACCATCGCCATTTCAGAAATACTTTTGCCAATTATGAGGTGCTCCTTCACTGCTACCCAAAAGAACATCGTCGATCATCTGGAATCTGGTACCCGTATGTGGTTGCTAGATCATGCATGATCATGCTAGATCAACCAAAAGCTGAAAGTAATAGACCGGTGACATCCGGTGACAACATGGCACAATTGACGTGTCAAACTTGATGACAATGCTGTGATGACTGTGATGGCTCTCGGAGTGTGCAAAATTTGCGGTCGCAGAGTGAGATTGCATACTCTCAACTCTACTTGTAGATTTCATCAAGGCCAATGAAATAAGGAAAGCCGACACCTTCCAACACTTTGGACTTCTTGCATGTTTCTTCGTTCTCATGTCTTCCATTGGTTTGCTGGCGATGAGTTTGCCTTCAGACGCTTTTAGCTGGCAACAGAGCTGCACGCAATACCTGCTTCTGCGAGTCCCTTGGCAGGTTCTTCTCTATCGCGGAAATGATGAAGACCAAGAGGGTCCGTGCTGGCCCTGTGCTTAGAGACAACATGAGACAACTGTATCAACTGTGACTTTTCCACCAAAGGACCCCGTTTGCATCCGTTTGCCCATGTTTGCCCATTTGCCCAGTTTTCATCAGTTTTCCGGATTTGCTCAAGGAAATTGTCTTGGAAAGAGGATGGAGATGACGATGAAGACAGTGACGAGGCCAGTCGAACTTTTAAACAATTTTATAATATTTTATATAAACATTCGAACACTATCAAAAACCGTTTAAGCATGTTCAAGCAATTTAATAAGAGTTGTGATTTTGTATGAGATTGTGTGGCGTCCTATTCAAAATGGAGGCAAACGAGCGACTGCTGCTGGCTGCTTAGGCTGAGGAAAATGCACACATCATATTTCATGCACACAGTCTTTCGTGACAAGTCGAGCTTCTTGTCCTTCGCGGAGTGCCCAGGTTGGAACAGCTGTGGTCGCAGGAGAAATATGTTCAATGGGGGAAAATCGTTTGGTTGATGAGTTTTTATCGACACCAAAGGCGTTGTTGCCACCCGAGATATGCTGCTCAAGCTTCATGAGACCGAAGCCTTTGTTCGGCGCGCAGAGGAAGATGTGACTGAAGATGTGCCAGATCATAAAATTGGGTTGAGACCTCAAAGATCCTCCAACTCACTCCTCAACACCCACATCAGTCTGTCGAATTGTTTCGAATTGGTTGTTGCCCAGTCAGAAGTTGCTTTGGTCATCTTTGGTCGTACTAACATCCTTAAACATAGCATCTTTCTTGGAAGCGACGTCTCTGATTTTGTCGGATCTAAATTTTGAGACATGTTGAGACCACAATGAAAAGCAAACCTTCTTTACAAATCTTTACAGTTTTGATATGTCTTTGTTTGATGTGATGAGTTTGATTCAGTTTGCAACTCGTTTGCCATTTTTCTTCTCAAGCTTTTGTCCAACTCAGGTGGGATTTCAGTCAAAAGGGTGGCACAGCTTCAGCTCCGCCGACTGGTTGTTGGACACCTGTAGGGCTCCCAAGACACGGAAATGCGCCGACAGATGCCAAAAGTATCGACATGTTTCGAAATTTTAGAAATATGCTGGAACCATATGGAACCCATCTGGGGCTGAAAGGGATCCCTTGATTCGTTTCGAGATGTTTGCACTCAGGAGAAAGGAGTTGGTATTTGGGGCAGCCCAGGCAAGAACAGTGTGCTGAGCTCAATTTGCTTTTCACAATGTCTCACAATCTTCCTTGTTGATCCATTCATTTCTGTTGTGAATGAGGTCATGGTTTCCAAGTTGGACAACCCTCCCCTGCAGCTGCTTCTTAATGCCCTTGGCCTTGCAAAGAAGTACATTGTAGAGTGCTTTCCTTAGTTGAGGAGAAAAATTTAGTTTTACTTGTAAGCCACATGACTGTCTCATGGTACTTTCACGTTTTGACATTTGAGAGTATCTCCGTACTTTGCCTGTCTTTTCCTCTGGGTGTCCATAGCAAGTTGTGTTTGAAAATCATAAGGTACATGGTGCGATGGCTAATGGAAGCAACCACTGAGAGGCAGGGTTTCACGGGGGCCCAGATCAGCCTAGAGGCCTAGAGAAGTCTTCAATTCGACGGTTATGTAAGTTCCAGCAATCGTCGGGCCTTTTCCGCTTTTGCAACGCTGTTCAGTGTTTTTGGGAGAAGGAATGTCAGCAGTTTTCAGTTGTCGAACTTGTTCAAGACGAGGAGAATGAATGGAGCGAAGCCTCAAAGCCTTTATTGTGTCATATTTTGTCAGTTCCAGCCCACCAACACTTTGGCATTTGTGGCCACCAGCCATTTTCACCTCAAGAAGAAACAAATGGTACGCAAGGCTGAACACGCAGACGTTTGAGCAGATTCTGGAAAGAGTCGCATTCTCAGTCTTTCCAAGTTCTTTCATGCTCTTCCCAAGTTCTGAGTCGTCGCATTGCATGATATATTTTGCTTTTATCGCTGGTACGCTGGTTCATCGTTTCTTGAATGTTTCTTGATTCGTATGCATCGAGAGATAGCGATAGCCGATGGGTGAAAACATGCTGCTTTCCATTTGAAGATATTGACACTAAGTTTTTCCTTGCAAATGTAGGGAATTGTATGGACCATGTAACTAGTTTGGTTCAAAGGCTTTCGTTTTTCTTTTCTGTTGCCTTCCATGCTTCCAGGCCATTTTGCTGGACATCTCTCCTCTACGAATGTAGTCGACTTAGACCCCGTTATAGCCACTAGATTCCTAGATATCACTAGATCACTGGCTTTTATTTGATTTCAGAATATTTCAGAATTCAGACCTGGTAGATCCTGGTAGCATTTGGTAGCACTCTAGGCTTACCATGGCTTACCCACACCAGAAGCTTCACAGGCGCTGCCTGAGATTTGCAGATTCGTGCAGCGCAATCAGATCAAGGCGAAGCGTAGTGCAGTCATCGGGCAATCTTTAGAAACATTATGAAACGTTCATTGATAGATTTATAATGATTTATATTATAGAATATTATAGAATTATATCGAATTATGTAGATTCATTTATTAAGCTGTTTGCACATGTTTATACATGTTTATACCATTTTAACCCTGTTCATACAAGAGTATGTCTCCGCCTCTTTGTGCTTTGCAGGGATGAAAAGCCAGGTATGAGGATGGCAGCTTTACGGAGCCCTTGGTGTCCTTGGAACTACAGGAAACTTGGAATCGCAGTGTGATTTATTTGATGTCAGAGTACAATAGAAGAGATCAATATACGTAGATCGTATAGCATAATTATATTTATAATTATCCCATATTATCCCAAAACAGGGTAGTCGCAATGATCGTGCGTGGACAACAGAAATAGGTGCAGAAGTCTAACAGGGAAAGTCGCCCTTCACTGCGTCAAAGTTGGGGATAGCATTCACGAATGATCCTTTTACCCAATCAAAGGTACTTTGAAAGCATCATTTCGCGTGTGTTTCCCACATCTGCAATACCTTCTGTGAGAACATCGTTTCACTTGGGTGCTTCAAAATTGTTCCGTCAAGGTTGGGGATAGCATTTACTGGTCGAAGATTCCTGCTATATTGCATATATTCACCGTGAAGCTATCCATTGTGTTTTCCTATATTACGCATAATTATAATGTATTATAATAATGTTTAATGTTTGCATATTGATTCACTTGGATGCGTCCAAAGTGTTGCGATCAGGCGGGGGATAGCATTTACATGCATTTACCAAGTTTCCTCTTGCATTGCAACTTTGAAACCACCATTTCCATTGTGCTTTCCACATCTGTACTACTTTCTGTGATGACATTGGTTCGTTTGTATGCACATGGTATACGACTGAAAGAGGCACTGCAAGGACTTTCTCGGCCTCAGGCAATATGGCCGCATCGTGAGACGAAAAGACGCCGGGTATTTTGACGGTGTGAATTGTGAATCCTTCCTGCAACGTGCCATGGAAGTCGGTGCCAAAGAGCCCTTGACTCTTTCATCAGACTAGTGCTTTATGCAAAGAAGAAGGTCTTGAAACACCTACACCGGCCAGTTGTAGGCTAGAATGAATTGAAATGATGATAAATGATGTGAGTCGCTCAATCTACTGGGCATTTCTGTTTCAGTAAATGAGCTAGTGACCTAGTCTATCTACTCAGATTTTTTTACTGTGTCAACAGCAGAATTTGCGACCTTCAAGAATCCAGCCATCTCGGTATGGCTCTCATAAAAGATGCACAACTGGGACTAGATGGGACTAGGACCATTCTGACCATTCTGATCATTGGTGTTATTTCTGGTATCATACCCCGGGGGTTGTTGAACGTGTTTTCTTCTGATGCAATTGGCACAGTACTCCAAGAATACTCCAGCAATACTCCAACTAACTGGCTTCAACAATTTTTGTAAGGACTACAGTAGATCAACAAGTACTCAGACCTCTTCCGAAATCTTCCGAACTCGTGAATGGTCTGGCTTCAGGCACGCCAGTTTCACTATCAGAGTGGCATGTACATTCGGAAGCTTGAAGCCCTTTTGTGGAGCTTAGTCAGTTCTCCCCAAGTGAATTTCCAACCATTTTCCTTGTGACATCTTCAAAAAAGATTAAAATCGCGATGGATTGCATTTCGTTCTTTAAAGCCAAGCGCTTTGAGCTTCAAGGTCCACAGTCTCTTTTCAGATAGCAAGAAGCATCGCAGCTTGAGAAACCGAATGGATGCACAAAATGTTTGACCCGGGGACATGGAGGCTTCAGAGGCTTGCTTCACAGAGACTTGCTATCCGATCCATCCGATCTATCTGATATTTCTCGTGACAATGCAGAGGTATGCAGAGGTGTTTTTTTCTGAGCACGGGGTCAGCAAATGCCAGTCTCAGTTGTGGGAAGGAGACTGAGCAGTCATGAGACTTGGAGATTGCTTTTGGGTTAGGGCTTGTGGATACCAGGTCCTAGTTTAGTGCACAAGAGGAGAAGATCGACCCAGCGCAGCTTGAAACATCAAATCATGACAGTCCAGACAGAGTAGACTGGTTGAAATGGCGAGAGAGAAGTGGCGGAGACATCCGGAAATGAACCCTACTTTACCTGCTGAAAAGCAAATCTGCATCGAAGCAATTCACTTCAATATGTGAGAATCAGAGAAGGACAAGGACGACAAGTCACTGCCGGCCTTTAGCGTGCTATGATTTCGCATGGGTGTGCAGATAAAACACAGTTTTTCTTAGTTTGCTACGAGCTATTCCAGCTAGTTGCTCCTCTGAACCTGATCAAAATCAAGTAATATGTTGATTTTTTATAGTTGATTCGAGAAAAACACAAAGCAAAGACGCTTATATTTTGGCAGCGTTATTGAGCGCCATTGTTGGCATTGACAGAAATGCACGGCACTCAGCTTTCTCCGATTCGCTCTCGAGAACTTTGTGCTTCATTTTGCGGCTGTTTTGCGGCTCCAACAAGCATCTGAGGTTTTAGAAGCGCACTTGGACAGGCCAGACCATTGAACGTGCCTCATAACTCCTCATAAGCAGTGATGCAAGAGAATACTTGAACATTTGGAAGCATGTCACAGTAGAGTATGTGATGTTGCTTCGTTTGTTCATGTTGCTCGGTTATTGCTTGTTGGCTGCAGATGGCCGCTCTTCCTGTTGCTGAAGAAGGTGCAAGAAGCCAGTGGATTGTTTGGTTTCTAGGGTATGTTGTTGCAAGATATTGCAAGATATTGGTGAGGCAGCAATGGACAGAATGTTGATGATTTTGTGCATGTTATATATATTTGGAATGTTACGTTACATACATGTTTGTTCAAGATAGATATCAGCCGTCCTATTGCCTTGGATGGCACCCTCATGATGGCAGCTGTTTTGGCTTTCTGCAAACCCTTCCCAATAGACTATATTATATAAACAAGATCAGTGAGGCTGAGACAAAGAGGGTTCCGAACAGGTACACCAGCAGCGCACTGTGCAACCATCCCATGCAGCATACCCATGTAACTCTTTCCAGAAGCTACTGAAGATGGCCCGAAATGTACATGTCGAGAGGCATTCGACGCAAACGCTCACAGACAGCATCAAGCGGCACTGCAAGGGGTATAATATGAATATCATATCGGTATCATCATATTAGATTGTCATACTGGTCGATACTGGTATATTATCATGTGTGATTCCGTATTTTTGGCTGGCGTCCCGGCAGCAGCTTGCCCATGACTGTCCAAGCCTGGGGGCCGGATAGAGAATTGGAGTCACACAAGGCGCAGACTTTGAAGAGAACATTTGAACATATGGTCGAGTGATGTCAAGTGTGTGCAAGGTCTGTTTGTATATTCATGATCATTCCCATATTCTATCATATTCATATGGTTTTATCTTCGAGTCGTGTTTGAAGCTGCTGCTGGACTGTAGAGTGTAGATTTAGAATGATTTAGAATGATTTAGATTAAAGATGATTAAAGTACTGAGTGTTGAACTGTTGCTCTTTGTCCCCATTTGATCCCATTTGTACATGCCAGTATTTGCCAGCTGCATTTGCTCGCCTTCATCTTGGGCGCTTCCCATCTCTGTCAACTCGGACTTGCCTTGCAGGGCGTTCGGGACACCTTCCCATTTTGCGGCTATATCGATGGAGCTGAACATCGGGCAATAAGAGCAGCACAGTTAAAGAGGCTGGGTGAAAAGATATGAACAGATTCCAACAAATGCTTGGTTTCTATGCTGATGAGCTGCTGTTTTGGACTTATATGACTTATGATTCATATTGATTCATGATTCTCAAGATGACTTGGGCAATTTGTAGACAGATAGGCTCCACTGGGTTCTTCGTGGCATGATCCTGCAGTTGTGCAGATCATGAACTGTACGAAAAAAATAAAAGATTCACAATGATACACACATACATATACAGTATATATATATAATTAAATATATATATATATATATTATATGTAGATATATCTACATACATGTATATATACACGTAATTATACCACAGTACTATCGAATCTTCAAGACCAAGCTAGGACAGTAGTTGAGATGTGGCCCGAATTGGCTTGTCAAGAACGGGTCTACACAATCCAGTCACACGTAAAGTGCCCCCGACTAGACTGGCTTTCTTCTAACTAGGCATATGGATCTTATATTATGTATATATCTATATATGTTTAATTATTTGTGCATTATTTTCAATTATATACTTTAAGAGTCAGCGTTCATCGCAAGAAACATCTGCCGGAAGGTTCGTTGACTTCGCAGCTGTCAATTGCTCTTTATGGCCTGGGCATCCTTCGCCGCTTTCAGCATCACAGTTGAGCCTTGACTGATCCTGACTTTGCGTTGATACCCGCACGCTTCAGTTTGATTTGGCGCAGGGAAATACAAAATAAGAACATTTGAGAGATGTTGATTAGAGTGCATTAGAGTATTGGAGTCCAGAATGGCTTCCCTTCCTTTGCATTGACCCTCATTTTGGGGTGATGTCGTCCAGTCCAAACTGTGCAGTTTCAAGAGGACTGAAGTTTAGCAATGTTGTATCTCGGGGCAAGCAGCAATTATCTAAGGAACTTCTATCACCTGAATGAGCACTTGATCTTGCCAGCTACCCTGGACAGCCTGCCTTGGGATCAAAGTTCGACCCTCCAGAGCGGAAATTGTTGCGTTGGAGATCGTTGGGGTACCAAATTTGGAGATTTGAAGTTTGAAGATGTTGCGTCACAGACATCATTGGGCATTACATGGCATTACAGTCGTTTCTGAAGCAAAGACTGTTTGGGTCGGTTTGGTTTCATGGTTCAGTCATGACAACATATGACAACGATTGCCTCAGGGCAGCTGTGCGAGGACCATAGATGCTCCGGTGTGGAGCTGGTTACAAAGACACGGCAGGATGCAGTCGTGTTTGTGAGTCAAGAGCTAAGCCTGGCACCGTGCCGATCTATCCCAAACTGTGTCGCTGTGTTCCTTTGATAGAGTCCATTTGTAAATACTTCTAATCTCTTGTACTATCTTGTATCTAATATCTTGTACTATCTTGTACTATCTTGTACTATCTTGTACTATCTTGTACTATCTTGTACAGCAATCCATTCGTCGCAAGGGCTGTTTGTTTTCAAGCTCCGTTTGTGGCTACGGATTGCTCGCAAGGCTATGTTGACCACCACTAACTGTGAGTGCTACAGTTTGTCAATGTATGTCAATGTTTTGTTTGTGTGCCCGGCATCAATTTGAAGATATTTGAAGCAAACTCTTCGACTTCAACCCGTTCAAGTCGCCTCAGGTCATTGGTGGGGTGACAAGTTGGAGGACTTTGCCCATTGCATTGATCACTATACCACAGCAAAAGGCTTCAAACAAGCTGCTGAACCGCATTTTTCTAGATTCTAGAGGCTGTCAGACTCTGTCATTTGCAGTCGTGTTTGAGTGCGCCATACTTTTTTGAGTCTTTCGACTTCGACACGGTCGCATGGGTGTGGTTTTTAATGTTTTTTTTTAAATAGGACCTGTGTGGCCAAGCAATTTTTTGCTGAATTAAAGCTGTGTTGATTTTGGTACGCTGATTTCGCTGCCAGCATGCACTTTGTGAAGCTTTGACCGTTTGGATTGCAAGACTCTAAGGAAGTTTTCTACTGGATCTTTGCTTTTGCTCACAGGCAGCTTTCTGTTTCAAAGCGAATTGTTGTTGGTCCCCATTGAATCAGTTCGCAATGGGGATGGAACTATGGAGAGAAACATAGAGAAACCATAATTAAAATTAAATTATACATATTATACTAGAAGCAAGGAAGCAGTTGCCTCGACTTTGAGGGGATTCCCACAGCAAGATGTGCAGCGATCGTTAAGCCGCAAATATGATGTTGTGATTGTTGTGTGTGTGTGTGTTTGTCTGTGAACACTCCGACTTGATCCGACTTGTGTGTTGGATACCTTGCTTTGACTCCATGCCATTACGCGCATTAGCATATTGACTCAGTGCGTGACCGTATAGATTCTTAGTCGTTCTGGGGCAGGGAGAACTGAAAGATGGGCATTCTGGATCTAAGGCAGCATATGTCCCGCTCATTTCACCCAGAAGCTCCAGAAGCCAGCCGCTGGTCATGCAATATCATGCAATCATGTTTCAAATCAACAAACTATGACAGCTATGACAAGCTGGCAAACGGTCAAAAGATAACAAAAGTAGTTCCAAGCCCTGTCCAGCCACCAGCCACCAGACCTTCAATCCTTGAATTTGTACTGCAGTTACTGCACCTAAAGTCTCAAAGTGATACAAATATTTGTAAACATATGAAATAGCTTAGCTCATACCTCTCATCCCGCGCATGCCGCGCATTACCTCTCATACCGCTACATTGACCCGCTTTCCTTTTCTTTCCTTCACCACACCGCCTTGTGCACCGCCTTGTGATTTTTTACTTGTTCTTGCTGAATTGCTGCTGGACTGACATCCTGATGATGCTCATGCTGCATTTGAACATACAAAAGTGAAGATAAGCAGTGCAGACCTAAATTTGCACAAGCATCGCGATTGGCATGGTAGGCATATTTTCCTAAAGCCATCTAAAGCCCATTTGTTTGCTGACACTTGAAAGATGATGAGGTTTTCTGGCTGCTTTGTCACTGGCTGAGACGTTTTTGCTCATGCTGGGCTCTGACGAGCCTTGGCAGAAGACTTTGCAACATTTTGCAACAGTGTTTTCAGATTGTTGCTGCCTCTTTGAGACTCTTGCAGTCTGTGGATAAAGCCCTTCAATTCATGCAAGAGCATACCAGAGCAAAATTCATCACCCAAGCCAAACTGAAAGCGGTTCGTATCAAAGCAATTGAAGTTTGCAAAGGACAAGAGGTGGAACGTCTTTTCAAGGACATGGTGTCTTTTCGAGGCCGCCAGAGCAACGTGGTTAGTGAAGTCACGTCATTCTGAATGTTGAATGCACTTGCTGGGAAGCACACTGCAAACATTTGCTAACTGATGCTACTCCTAGTTGTGGAAGTCAACGCGTTTCAATGAAATGTGCGTCCTAGGTGGGGGAGAAATTTCTGGAAGTCGGTGCGATGTTGCGTCCAGTTGGTGTTTAGCATGTTTGTGTTTTCTCCAATTGATGGTTTATCGTGAGTTTTT